>Ga0207428_10000044_pt1 | contig 198046 bp, 167 predicted proteins | sample RhiMethybrSRZTD1_FD_187600 | JGI IMG/M metagenome (GOLD analysis project Ga0207428, IMG submission 187600) | Populus rhizosphere microbial communities from Tennessee, USA - Rhizosphere MetaG P. TD hybrid SRZTD1 (SPAdes) (version 3) | ecosystem: Host-associated > Plants > Roots > Rhizosphere >...
CGCCGTGTGGCGACCAGCGCTCATAAAATCTACTCCCTTTACAGTTCGTGTGGTGGACCGTGGATCATCTATGCCATTCATTATAAACGCTTTAGCGTCTATTGTGAATATGACAAAGTAGAATTAAGTCCATTGGGGTCAGGCCTTCGCTCTTCGTTTTTGGATGGAACCTGAGCCTGACTGGACTCTCTGAACGAACGGCCGCGGCCGATATGTGCCGCAGAACCAACAAGTTGGGTCGACCCCCGAATAACAAAGGCCTGACCCCAGAAGCAGACCCCACTTGAATGAGCTCGAGACCGGGACCGGGAGCCGTTCCTGCCGCCGCTTTGGGTAGCGCGGCAGATACGGCTCCGTGGCACGCTACCGAAAGCGGCATCCAGAGGTGCATCATCCACGCTTCTTCACGAGGGCCGTCCACAGCGGCACGTTCGGATTGCTTTCGGGCGTTAAACTGCCCCCTATGCGCCGCATCATCATCCTCCCCCTCGCGCTGCTCGTCGCTTCCGCCGTCCATGCTCAACAGCCGAAGCTGACCTGGATCCGTTATTACCAGGTCCAGCCGGGCAAGGAGGACGACTTCGTGCGGCTCATTCGGGAGTCGTCCGAGGAGGCCGTGGGAAAGCTCATGGCGGAAAAGAAGGCGGCGGGGTGGGGGATTGGGGCCGCCCTCGGACCGCGGCTCCTCGACTTCTTCGTCCGGATGAACGACATCTCCAGCGGGCAGTATCGCGGACAGGTTCTGCGGATCGTGTATCAGCCAGTCGGCTAGGCGCCCGTGACAGACTCCTCGATCCTTCGTGGGACCTCTCTCGCGATATAGGCTCCCAAGTCAACGAGCCCAGAGAAGGAAGGCTCATACAGCACCGCGGGGTGATGCCGCATGTCGGGGGGCACATCCTCCAGATCGCGGATCAGCAATACAACTTCCTTGTGAGCGGCGATGGCCAGACTTACAACGTAATCCACGTTTTCATCCCGTTCCGAGAAGTCCGCGAACACCTTGCGGGAGGACGCGATCAGATCAGGAACGCGGTCGAGAATCGAGTCATGCTTGATGAGATGCGACTCGATTACGGATAGCTCCACGTGGTGGGACGCCGTGCGTAGTGCAGTCACAAGCTCGGCGTTGTCTCGCGAAACCACCGCGAGAGCGAACTGTGGCGATGTTTGTGCCGTGTCCGGAACCGGATGAGCCGTAATTTCGCTTCGTTCAAGCGTGACCCGCTCGACCACCGCCTTTGCATCCGCTTGTTCGGCAGGAGAAAGGCGCGCCAGCAACTGGTCGGCAGTATCTCGCAGCAGGTCGATCGTCTCCTGCATCGAAACGTTATAGCGCTCCCCAACTTCAACCTGGACTCGAAGGCGTGTGGCCTCCTCCTCCACCTGCGCGAGACGATGCCGGAGCACATCCTGGGAAGTCGTGGATATCAGATCTGGCAAGGTGCTGTAAACAGGACTATCCGTTCTGGCGCCTGGCGCAAGTAGCGCACTTAACATCTCCTGTATTTGTGGAATGGCAATCTTCTGCGCGCCAACTTTGTCTTCGTAGAAGATAATTCGTAGATCATGCAAGTCAAACGGTACAGGCGTGTCTTTAAGCGCAACGAGTATGGTGCCTGAGCGCAACGCGTGACGCACCCCAAGCTCATAAAAGACGTTGGAGTTCAAATCGGTCAGGTCCGCCAGCACTACATCCGACCGGTATAGACGATCGATGACGTCTTCCGTGATCGATCCGGTGCTCGTGACAAAGTCGGCACGAACACACTGAAATATCTGGCTCCCGGCCTCGTCTAATAGACCTTCCACCGCTGGCTTAATGATCTCTTCATAGCGATTACGGTGCGTCAAATAAGCTTCGCCGCGTCCGATCGGCATGATCACGAAGCATGTTCTCATCGTCCGCCTCCGGCCGACGCAGCACATGAGGGCCGCATCGTTTCTACTTCTTGAAGGAGTGTCCCGAGGATGGGGTGCCCCTACCCTTGGATGGGTCGGGTCGTCTCAGTTTCGAATTGAGAACGGAAAACGGAGGCCTGCCCCCACCCTCGGCCCGTGCCCCCACCCTCGGCCTCAGCGCAGGAGCAGCACGAGCTCGGCGGTGTCTTCGCCGGCGGCGTCGACGCTCTCCTCGCGCTCCAGGCTGAAGCCGCACTTCTCCAGGACGCGGATCGAACCGATGTTGTGCCTGGCTACGTGCGCGTAGAGGGGACGCTCGGTTACGACGTGCAGGAAAGCGGCGAGCGCCCGGGTCGCGACCCCCTTGCCCCAATGCTCCTTGCCGAACCAGTAGCCGACGAGGCGGACACCGTCCTGGGGCCAGCTCCCGATGTAACCCGCAACCTCGCCGTCGACGAGGATCGTCTGCGTGACCGCCGCCGCGTTGCCGAGGATGTTTGTTGCCCAATGGGCGTCGAAGGCTGCGCGGTCGCGGGCGGGGAAGGCGGCCATGCGCGTGGCGTCGGCGTCGAGTTGTTGCTCGTAGAACGCGGGGAGGTCGTTGCGCTCGATGTTGCGGAGTCGTACTTCGTTGCTCATTTCTCTCTACCCGGCCCGGACACGCCAACCTGGCGTGCGTCGTCCGCGGTCATGCCTTGGCGCATGACGATACTCGAGCGGCGAGGTTACGTCAGATGGGGTCAGGCCTTCCGTGTTCGGTATTTGTACGTAACTCACTGATCCTTGGGCACATCGGCGCGCCAGTGAAGGGTGACACCAAATGGCCGAGACGTCTCAGTTTCGAGTTGAGAACGGAAAACGGAGGTCTGACCCCACCTCGTCCACCACCTCGTCCACGATGTCGCGTGTGAGCCGCCACTCCGGAGCGAACTGCACACGCCGCGGGCGCGCAGCGATTCACGGCCTGGTGATCCTGATGATCGTTCCGCCTTTCGTGCCGGCGAGGTATTTCACGCCGTAGGCGACCTCCGTCCCGCAGCGGTCGACGAGCCACCGCTCCGACCAGTTTCCGTTGGAAGGCCGCTCTTCGATTTTCGTGTCGACGATCTTGGCCGCCATGCAGTCGGGCGCGGCGGCCTTCTCGAATTCGAGAATCGTCGTCCGCGCGTCGCGCTGCAGTCCGCGATCGGCGAGCGTCTCACCGGCCACCGGCTCGATGGCATTGAGAGCGGCGGTGGAGATCAACCGAAGGATCCGCGGGATTTCATCGCGATCACGAACCGCCAGGAAGCCGGCCTGCTTCATCGCTCCCGACGCTTCGTAAGACACCACCACCCACGCCGTCTCGCCGACGGGCCACAGCCGGACGTCGCGCACGCCCGAGACCGGAATCGTGACGGTGCGCTTGCCGTCGGCGTATTCGATCGTGGACGGCGAGATCACCAGCGTTCCCTTCGCATGGTCGAGGAACTGTCGCAAGGCCGAGCCGACCCCGAGCTTTTCCGAGAAGGCGATGTTGTCGAACGCGTCGCTTCCGGGGGCGGCCTCGGATGCCGGATGCGCCGCTGCCAGCGCGAGGATCTTGCGGATGTCGCTGGCGCTGAAACTCATCTCATCGCCATGGGTCTCCAGAGTCTCCGTTCGGGCCTCGTCGGCGAAGACGGTGATGGCCACCGGAACCCTGCCCGGTTTCAGGTTCGGGACGTCGCACGAGAACGTCGCGTTTTGCTTCGCTTCGATCTTCCCGGTTTTCGCGCACTCTCCCTGACGCACCGAAAGCCACAGCGGCCGGTCGGACGTGTTGCCGATGATCTGCACGAGCCGGAACCCGCCGCCCTCGACGGCCGAGGCTCGCGCGAGCTCGATCCAGATCAGTTGCGATCGCACCTCGGCTGCTGCCGGAGATGCCGCCATCACGCACAAGGATGCCAGGAGAGCCCGGGCCAACGCTTTGCTTGAGCTCGCGAATTGAGCGAGCGGCGGGAGGGAAATGAGCCTCAGAGACATCCAGGCTCCTCGTGCGTCGCCGACGCGATCTCGGGAAAAAAGGAAGTATAGCGCAATCGGCGCTGCAGCGCGGGCGGACGGGGTCAGGCCTTCCGTGTTCGGCGTTCGCTCGTAACTCGCTGATTCTTTGGACATCGCGCGCCAGTGAAGCGTGACGCCGTTGACCGACCGACGTCTCAGTTTCGAGTTGAGACGGAAAACGGAGGCCTGACCCCACCTCGGTCCGAGATGAGACGGAAAACGAAGGCCTGACCCCCATCGCGTCCCCCCTCGCAGCCGGGGTCGCCCCAGCCGGGTCAGGCCTTCCATGTTCGGCATTCGCTCGTAACTCGCTGATCCTTTGGCACATCGCCGCGCCAGTAAATCTGATCGAAGCGGCGGAGAATCTGATCAAAGCGGGAAAGAATCTGATCGAAGCGGCGGGGAATCTGATCAAAGCGGGAAAGAATCTGATCGAAGCGGCGGGGAATCTGATCAAAGCGGGAAAGAATCTGATCGAAGCGGCGGGGAATCTGATCAAAGCGGGAAAGAATCTGATCAAAGCGGCGGTGAATCTGATCGAAGCGGGAAGAATCTGATCGAAGCGGCGGGGAATCTGATCGAAGCGGGAACGAATCTGATCAAAGCGGGAACGAATCTGATCAAAGCGAAAATGAATCTGATCGAAGCGAAAACGAATCTGATTGAAGCGAAACGCTGGCCAGCGGCCCCACCACAAATGTCGCCACCGCTGCGGGAAATGTCGTCACAAGCGGACAGGTCATCATCCACGCTTCTTTTTCTGCTTCTGCTGCTCCACGAGGGCCGCGAATCGGGGATCGCTGCGCAGGGAATCGAACCCGGGATCGTACGAGAGCCAGGGCATCCATTCGTCGTCGCGCACTCCTTGCTCCAGGAGGGAGAAGGCAGCGTCCTTTTCGCCGAGGGCGGCGCGCACCTGGGCGCGGTAGTAGGTGGCCACGAAGCGTACTTTGGCTCGTTCATCGGCCTGGTCGGCCATGGCCCGGGCTTCGGCGGTCCGTCCCGCCCGCGCCAGGACGAGCGCCGTCCACAGCGGCACGTTCGGATTGCTTTCGGGCGTGGCCTGGGCGATGGTGGCCAGGGCGTCTTCGTGCCGGCCGAGGTGTGAGTAGACGATGGCCAGAAACGGATAGGCGTTGGCGTAGTCGGGGAACTGTTCGGTGAGGTTGAGCAGCAGCAGCATCGACTGCTCGTGCCGCCGGACGAGATGGAGACGCATCGCGTACGAAGACTGCAATTGCGGCGACATCGGATCGAGCTCCCGCGCTGTCTCGAACGCGGCGTTGGCTTCGTCGAAGCGCCGATGGAGGAGCAGCCGGTTGGCGCGCTCGATGTACGCGGGTGCGAAATTGGGATCGAGCTCGAGGACCCGCGCCTCGTGCCGGTCGTACTCCGCGTCGTCACCGTTGAAGGCCGCGATCAGCGCCAGATTCCAGTGCGCCTCGGGGAGCGAGTCGTCGAGCGAGAGCGCCTTGAGCGCCTCGGCCCGCTGCTGGCGAATGCCGTCGCGCGCCGTCACGACCCGGAACACGGCCTGCCGGCCATGGGTGTTGGCCAGCCAGGCATAGGCGAGCGCGAACTCGGGATCGAGGGCGATGGCGTGATTGAAATGCTCGATGGCTTTCTTGAAGGAGGGGGCGGTCTGCCGCAGCAGCTCGTGACGCCCGCGCAGATAGGCCTGATACGCTTCCGGACTTCTCGTGGCGGGACGCCTGGGCGGGAGCTTCAAGCCCAGCCTGGCGCAGAGGTCGGTGACCAGCTGGTCTTCGAGGCCGGGGACGCTGGCCAGGCTGCGCACGTACTGGTTGCTCCAGAGCCTGGTCCCATCCGCGCGCACCAGCCCTGCATCGAGCACCAGGCTCTGGCTGGTGGCGCGCAGCTGTCCCACCAGCACGGCGTCCACGTTGAGCTCGCGGGCCGCTTTGCGCGGATCGGCGTCATAGCCGTAATGCGCGGTGGAGGAGCTGGCGATGACGCGCAGCGTGGGGATGCGGCCGAGGTCGCGGGCTGCGTCTTCGGCGATGCGCTCGAGGAAGTCGTCCTCGGCTTTTCCGGTCATGTTGGCAAAGGGGAGCACGGCGATGGAGTCGATTGCTGCCGTGGGCGTGCGCCGGAGCGCGAGGAACGCGCCGCCGGCCGCGAGCGCGACGGCGACCGCCACGATGGCCATGACGCGCGGCGAGAGGCGCGGCCAGAAGTGCGGCGAGATGCTCCCCGGAATCGTCGGCAGAATCGGCTTCATGGCCGTCGCCGTGATGGCCGTCCGGACATCCCGGGCCACCTCTCTCATCGACGCGTACCGGTTCTCGGGTTTTTTCTCCAGGCAGCGCCGGACGATGGAGTCGATGCATGCATCCGGCAGCGGCGGCGGGTCGAAATTCATGATCCGGTGCATCGTTTCGATCGGGGAGGGGTCCTCGAACGGATTCTTCCGCGCCACGACCTCGTAGAGCATGCAGCCGAAGGCGAAGATGTCGGCCCGATGGTCGATGTCGAGCTGTCCGCGCACCTGCTCCGGCGCCATGTAGCCGACGGTCCCCAGCGCATACCCTTCCCCGGTGACACGGTCCGCGCCTGGTTGCGTCAGCTCGACCGGCAGTTGCTTGGCCAGACCGAAGTCGACGATCTTGGCGAATCCGTCCTCGGAGAGCATCACGTTCTCCGGTTTCAGATCGCGATGGATGACGCCCGCGGTGTGGGCTTTGGCCAGGCCGTCGGCGACGTTCGCGAGATGGAGCAGCAGCGAGTCGCGCTGGTCCGTGGCCAGGCGTTCCCGCAGCGTATTGCCGAGGATCAGCTCCATGGCCATGAAGTGCAGCAGCCGGCCGTCGACGTAGACCTCGCCCATGCCGTGGATGGTGACGATGTGCGGATGGTTGAGCGACGATGCCGTTCTGGCCTCGCGCTCGAATCGCGCCAGCGCATCCGGATCGGCGGAGAGAAGGTCCGGCAGGATCTTGATGGCCACTTCCCGGCCCAGCCGCACGTCATGCGCGCGGTAGACCTCCGCCATCCCGCCCGCGCCCACGAACCCATCCACCTCGAATGGTCCGAGCCGGGTACCGGGCGCTAGGGACATACCTCATTCTAGATGCAAGGAGCGCGTATCAGTCGCGATCAGAGTTACTGAGCCGGCGGTCAGTCCCCGCTAGAATCGGCGAAGGAATGTCCGGCACCGATCATCGCCCATCGCTGTTTCTCAGCAGTACCGCGAGCGATCTCTCCGAGTTTCGCGAGGCCGTCATTCACGTCTGCTACCGCCTCGGTATCGATGTGATCGCGATGGAGGAGTTCGGTCCCGATCCCCGCACTGCCGCGGAGCTCTGTCAGTCGAAGATCGGGGGGGCCGACCTCTTTCTCGGACTCTACGCCTATCGCTACGGACACACGCCGGACGGTTTCGACGGCGCGAGCATCACCGAGCTCGAATATTCATGGGCAATGGCGCGCAATCCGCCGCCTGACGCGCTGCTGTTCCTCGTCGATGAGGATTTTCGCTGGCCGCCCAAGGACATCGACCGCGGCAGCGCATCGGAACGTCTCGATCAGTTCAAGTCGCGGCTTCGGGCGCGGCACGTGGTGTCGAAGCTCACGACGCCCGAGCAGCTTCGTGAAGACCTTTTCGTTCACCTCCCGAAATTCCGCAACCGGGCCGGCCAGGCCGGCGAGCCTACTCCTCTGGCGGTGATGCCGGTTCCACCCGAGCCGTACGTCGTCCATCAGTACACGCTCCTCCAGACCGGGCAGGTCATCGGCCGCGAAAGCGAGCTGCAAGCGCTCGACGCGTGGGTGCAGGACGCGAACAGCGAGCTCGCGGCGGCGCGCGTGCTGTGCGTCGTGGCGATCGGCGGGATGGGGAAGAGCGCGCTCACGTGGAAGTGGTTCCACGAACGCGCGCCGCGCGCGATGGCGCCGCTGGCGGGGCGATTCTGGTGGAGCTTCTACGAATCCGACGCCGGCTTCGACCGCTTCATCATGACGGCGCTCGCGTACTGCAGCGGCCGCGCGCCGCAGGAGGTGGCAGCACTTTCGCCCGTCGATCGCGAGAATCAGTTGCTGGCGTTGCTCGACCTTCATCAGTTCCTACTCGTCCTCGACGGGCTGGAGCGCGTGCTGATCGCTTATTCGAACCTCGACTTCGCGCATCTCGCGGACGAGGATCTCGACACGCGCACGGCGAACGCCGTGGCCGGAAAGCTCGGCCTGCCGCAGGAGGCTGGTGTTTCGTTCATCGGTCAGCACCGCCTGCGAAAGACGATCGACCCGCGCGCCGGCACGTTTCTTCGCAAGCTCGCCCATGTGCGCGCGGCGCGCATCCTCGTCACCACGCGGCTGTATCCGTCAGAACTGCAGACCGTCACCGGCCACGAGATCCCGGGTACCGCAGCTTTGTTCCTCCGCGGCCTGACCTCCGAGGATGCGCTCGCGCTCTGGCGTGCCATGGGCGTGTCAGGAACGGATGCCGAGCTCACGAAACTCTTCTCCACCATCGATCATTACCCGTTGCTGATCCGCGCTCTGGCCGGCGAAGTGGCCGGCTACCGCCCCGCTCCCGGCAAATTCGACGAATGGCGACGCAGTCACCACGTCTTCAATCCGTTCGCCCTCCCGCTTGTGCAGGCGAAGTCGCACGTCCTCGCGCATGCTCTCGGCAGCCTCGATGCCGGCGCACGCGAGGTGCTGCACACGATCGCCGCGTTTCGCGCTCCCGTCGGCTACGACACGCTCGCCGCGCTCTTCATCGAGCGTCGCCACTGGCCCGCGCACGAACTCGATGCCGTGCTGTCCGCCCTCGAAGACCGTGGCGTGGTGGGCTGGGATCGAAAGTCGAATCATTACGATCTTCACCCGATCGTCCGGGGCGTGGTATGGAGTGGTCTCGATGACATGCAGCGACAGGAGGTGTACGGATCGCTCGAGGAGCATTTCAGTGCACTTCCGAGTGGCAAGGAAGGCGCCAACACCATTGAAGAAGCGCTACCGATGATCGAGCTGTTCACCGCGTTGGTTGGTCTCGGTCGCCATGACGCGGCCAGCGACATTTATTTCGAACGTATTCACATGGGACAGTTCTCATTTGTTGACGTGGGGATGCAGCATGTCAATATCTCCATGCTCGAGAGCCTGTTCCCCGACGGTCTCGATGGCCGCCCGAAAACGTCCAAGAATGTCCTCGGCGTCTTTGCGCAACTTGGTAGTGCATACCGGCTTTCAGGTCGCCTGATCGAGGCTCGTAGTTGCTTCTTGCGCCAGCGGCAAGAGGCAGAAACCCTGGGAGAATCTGACGACCTCCGAGGTATCGCCCACGGTAACGTTGGCGCAGTCGCGGTTGTAATCGGGAATCTGAAGGAGGCTCTCGAATTTGCGGAAATCGAAGTTAGGTACCGCTCTCGTGATTACACGAAGTACGCGATCAGTCGTTTCGCGTCTTATGAAGCGATCACCGGTGACGTTGAGAGCGCCACGAAACGGCTGGTGGGTCAACGGGCCGACAAATTCTACGACCCCTCGATCTACCTCGCCCTGATAGGGATGAGGCAGGGTCACTACAAAAAATCGGAAGCCGTCGCGGAACGGTGGCTCGGCCGATCGCAGCGCATTTACGAGCGGCTGCCGGCATCACTGCTCCTTGCCGAGGCTCGAATAAACCTCGGTCGCACAGCAGCAGCCCTGGTGATCCTCAACGACGTCCTTCGCGAGTCCCGCACCAAGAACCTCGTCGAGTACGAGTTGCAGAGTCTCCGCTGTCTCGCGGAGTTGCATCGCCGGCTCGGTGATTTCGCGCAGAGCCGCACGTTTCTAGAAGACCTCGCCGAGCCGGCCGCGCGGGGGCCGTATCGGCTCATTCAAGCCGATGCGGCCAATATCCTCGCGGAGTTGGAACGCGATTGCGGAAACCGCGATGCAGCGATCGAGGCGGCGCGGGAGGCACAGCAGCTCGCGTGGTGCGACGGGCCGCCGTACTCGTATCACTGGGCGCTCGAACATGCCAAACGCCTGCTTCGCGAATTCGGCGTGGACTAGCGCCGGCTATCGCGCCGGCGTCACGAACGTCGCGTCCCCCGTATCCGACCGCACGACCGAGGCGTAAGGGTAGAGCGGCTTGTTGATGGCCAGCACGCGCACCATGGCCGCGTTCAGCGGGCCGGCCTGGAAGTGCGAAAAGATGTCGTTGAACGGGCGATAGGAGCGCGGCTCGACGACGGTGGAGAAAGCTCCGCGACTGAGTCCCGAGGTGTCGAAGAGCTCGACCCAGAACTGCACGGCGGTGTCGTGCGGATTGGAGACGCCGATGTTGGTGCGGTTGCCGTCGGTGCCGCTGACGCCGGGGAGGTAGTTGTCGAGCTGCAGTGCGTCGAGCGGCAGCCCGGGCACTTCCTGGCCGAACTCGCCGCCGCTGCTGACGTTGTAGATGCGGGCGCGCGCGGTGATGCGGCCGTTCGGCTCGTCCCACGTCACGCGCACGATCCCGCCGCCCTGGTTGACGCTGAACCATTGGAAGAGGGCGTCGTGAATGTCGTAGGTTTCCATCGGCGCGGTCAGGATCTCGATCGGGATCGGCGCGCCGCCGCCGGTGGGATGGAACGTGACCGTCGAGCGAAACGGGAACTGTGGCCCTGTGGAGAGGTTGGCGAGCACGATCTCCGTGCGCCAGTCCGATCCGAGGGCGCCCGGGCCGCGATACACGGCGGGGATGAGAATCTCGCCGGCGAGCGCGGGCAAGGAACAGAGGAGTGTGAGCAAGAGCGTACTGATGCGTTTCATGACCGCAATCTACGACGATCCCGGCCGGAAGGTTGACGAAGCGGCGGACGTAAATCCGCCGCTTCACCGATTCGTCACTTCGCGCTCTTCTTCTGTCTCTGTTTTTCGACGAGTGCGGCGAATCGCGGATCGCTGCGCAGTGGATCGAATCCTGGATCGAACGAGAGCCAGGGCATCCATTCGCCGTCGCGCAGTCCTTGTTCCAGGAGGGACAATGCAGCGTCCCGCTCCCCGATGGCCGCGCGCACCTGGGCGCGGTAGTAGGAGTCGACGAACCGTATTTTGGCTCTTTGGTCGGCCTGGTCCGCGAGGCCCCTCGCCTCGGCTGTCCGGCCGGCCCGGGCCAGCACGATCCCTTTCCACAACGGCAGGGTGGGAATGCTTTCCGGCGTGGCGTGGGCGATCGTGGCCAGCGCGTCGTCGTGCCGGCCGAGGTGCGAGTAGACGATGGCCAGGATCGGATAGGCGTTCGCGTAGTCGGGGAACTGTTCGGTGAGGGTGAGCAGCAGGGGCAAGGCCTGCTCGTCCCGCCGGGCGAGATGGAGATGCATGGAGTACGAAGACAGCAGCTGCGGCGACATCGGATCGATCTCCCGCGCCTTCTCGAACGCCGCGGCGGCCTCGTCGAACTTTTGTCGGAAGACGAGCAGGTTGGCGCGGCCGATGTAGGCCGGCGCGAAGTTCGGATCGAGCTCGAGGACACGGGCCATGCGCCGCTCGTATTCGGCGTCGTCGCCGTGGAACGACGCCATGAGAGCCAGAGCCCAGTGTGCGTCGGGCAGCGAGGGGTCGAGCGCCAGTGCCTTGAGCGCCTCGGCCCGCTCCTGGCGCATGCCGTCGCGCGCCGGCACGATCCGGAGCACGGCCTGGCGGCCGTGCGCGTGGGCGAGCCAGGCGTAGGCGAGCGCGAACTCGGGATCGAGCTCGATGGCGCGATGGAAATGCGCGATGGCTTTCTTCAGGGCGGGGGCGGTCTGCCGCTGGACCTCGTGACGCCCGCGCAGAAAGGCCTGATACGCTTCGGGGCTTCCTGTGACCGGACGCCTCGGGGCGAGTTTCACACCGAGCCTGGCGCAGAGGTCGGTGACCAGCTCGTCCTCCAGGTCATGCATGTTGGCGAGGCTGCGCGTGTACTGGTTGCTCCAGAGGGCGGTTCCATCCGCGCGTACCAGCTCGGCGTCGAGCAGCAGCGTCTGGCTGGCGGCACGCAGTTTTCCGACCAGCACCACGTCGACGTCGAGCTCGCGCGCCGCTTTTCGCGGATCGGTGCCGCCGGGGTAGTGCATGGTGGACGAGCTGGCGGTCACACGCAGCGTGGGAGCGCGCCCGAGGTCGCGGGCCACGTCTTCGGCGATCCCTTCCAGGAAATCGACATCGGTGGTTCCCGTTACGTTCGCGAACGGGAGAACGGCGATCGAGTCGATCGTGTCGAACGTGGGGGGGATGCGCCGGAAGGCGAAGAACGCGCCCGCGATGACCGCGGCGGCGACCGCCACAATGGCCATGCCGCGGGGTGTGAAGCGCGGCCACAGGCGTTGCCGGAAAAACGAAACCGCCTTCACGTCCGTCACCGTGATGGCGGTTCGGACATCCCGGGCCACGTCGCGCATCGATGCGTACCGGTGCTCGGGTTTTTTCTCCAGGCAGCGCTGGACCACGGCGTCGAGGTATGCGTCCGGCAGCGGCGGCGGGTCGTAATTGAGAATCCGGTGCATCGTCTCGATGGGGGAGGAGTGCTCGAACGGATTCTTCCGCGCCACGACCTCGTAGAGCATGCAGCCGAGGGCGAAGACATCGGCGCGATGATCGATGTCGCGCCGTCCGCGCACCTGCTCCGGCGCCATGTAGCCGACGGTCCCCAGCGCATACCCTTCCTGGGTGAGTTGGTCCTCACCCGTTTGGGTCAGCGACATCGGCAGTTGCTTGGCCAGGCCGAAGTCGACGATCTTGGCGAATCCGTCCTCGGAGAGCATCACGTTCTCCGGTTTCAGATCGCGATGGATCACGCCCGCGTCGTGTGCCTTGGCCAGGCCGTCGGCGACGTTCGCGAGATGAAGCAGCAGCGAGTCGCGCTGGTCGGTGATGAGGTGTTCCCGCAGCGTATTGCCGCGGATCAGCTCCATGGCCATGAAGTGCAGCGTCCGGCCGTCGACGTAGGCCTGGCCGATGTCATGGATGGTGACGATGTGCGGATGGTTGAGCGACGACGCCGCTCTGGCCTCGCGCTCGAACCGCGCCAGCGCATCGGGGTCGCCGGAGAGAAGATCCGGCAGGATCTTGATGGCCACTTCCCGGCCCAGCCGCACGTCATGCGCGCGGTAGACCTCCGCCATTCCCCCCAACCCCAGCATCCCATCCACCTCGAATGGTCCGAGCCGGGTACCTGGCGCCAGGGACATACGTCATTCTAGGTGCAAGAAGGACAGACCTGTCCCGCAACTGACGAAGGCGGCCGTCGCGACACACTTGCACAACAGTTAATCCTGAGCGGGGCAGTCGGGTGGGTGGGAGCGAAGGATCTATGGAGCAGCCGCGACCCAGTGTGCCTTGCACGCTCGGCGATCAAGGAACATTCAGCGCGGCTGCTCCATTGATCCTTCGCCACACCCGCCCGCCACCCCGCTCAGGATTCAGGTATTGCTCAAGTCACTTCGCGCGATTCGAGAGCGTACGGTCGAGCGAGAACCGTCCCGCTCCGCCGATCATGAGCACGACGGCGATGGCGATGGCCAGGATGTGGTACTCGAACCCTTCGCCTTTCTGCTGGCCGCTCCAGTTCATGAAGAAGCCGTTGGCCTTGTGCATCTGTGAGGCAACGAGCATGGTCGCGCCGATGCCGAAGGCGGCGATGCGCGTGCTGAAGCCGGTGATGAGGGCCACGGCGCCGGCCGACTCGGCGGCGATCACGAGGAAGGCCAGGAAGGCGGGGATGCCCATGCTGGTGAAGCCGCCCATGGTGCCGGTGAAGCCGTAGCCGCCGAACCAGCCGAGCGTTTTCTGCAGGCCGTGCGGCAGCATGACCACGCCGAGGGCGATACGGAGGATGGTCAGCAGAGAGGTGTTCTCGGTCGCCAGCAGCGTGTGAACGACGCGCCGGCCGGCGCCGGAGGTGAGGTTGTCGTAACGGTCAGCAGCGAGGGATGTCATGGCGGTTCTCCTTATTAGTTTACGCGTTAAATATTGGGTGGACGTTGGATGATGGTGGATTCATACGGAGCTACTCCTGCCCGGCGTTCTGTTCGAGAGTCTCGCGGATGGCGCCCAGGGTTTCGAGGAGGGCGTCGATCTGCTCGGGGCCGAGCGCGGCGGCGAGCTGGTCGTCGAGCTGGTTCATCGGCTCCTCGACGCGGTCGAGGATACGCAAGCCGGCGGGGGTGATCTGGCAGAGGACCTGCCGCCGGTCGCCGGCCCACTGCTCGCGCTTGACGAGCTCACGCTCTTCGAGGGTAGCGATGAGGCGGGTGATGCCGCAGGACGGCTCGATCATCCGCGTCGAGATCTCCATGGTCGGGAGAGGCCCGCGCGCGCCGCGCAGGATGCGCAGGACGTTGTACTGCTGCGAGGTGATCTCCTCGACCGCCACCACCGCCTCGGCCTGGCGGCGGAGGAGATGGGCGGTTCGCAGCAGCGCCACCGAGGCCTCCTGCGACTTCGTCCGGAACGGCCGCGTCTGTTTGATCTCGTCGGTGATGGAGCGGGTCATTGGTCTGTACGATAGGGGAAGTTAGTTTACGTGTCAAGTATTCCGTTCTCGGGAAGACGAAGGCTCAGAGGCGCAAAGGCTCATAGGCTCAGAGCCGTTGTTCTCGCGGCCTTTGAGCCTCTGAGCCTCTGAGCCTCTGAGCCTTTGAGCCTCCCCGGCTCGGCTCGCATTTCGCAATTGCCGCGGGTATGGACGGTCAGGTCGTTCGTTGTCCGAAATGCGGGCAGGCCAATCGCGTCCCTCCGGTGGGGAGCGGGAAGAAGGCGGTGTGTGGGAAGTGCAAGGCTCCGTTGAACGGCCCAGGCCATCCGATCGTGCTCTCGGATGCCACGTTTGCGGAGGCGATCCGGAACGGTTCGTTCGTGGTCGATTTCTGGGCGGCGTGGTGCGGTCCGTGTCGGATGATCGCGCCGGTGATCGATGAGCTGGCCCGGGAGCGGACCGGCGTCACGTTCGCCAAGCTGAATGTCGACGAGAACCCGCGCACGGCGGCGCAGTTCGGCGTGCAGGGGATCCCTCTCTTGATCTTCTTCAGGAACGGCGCTGAGGCGGGACGGGTCACCGGCGCGGTGCCGAAGGGACAGATCGAGGCCGCCATCCAGCGGTATCTCCCCGGGGTGAGCTCAGCGTGACGGTCTACTTACAGCCGACAGAGCTGCCACCGCCGGAGCGTGGGCGAGGCCCTTCGCGGCCGCGCAGCGAGCTCGAGCTGTTCACGAAGAAGATCCTGATCGTGGCCGCCGTGGTGGCGCTGGCCTCGCTGTTGTGGTTCGCGCGCGACATCGTGCTGCTGATCTGCATCGCCGCGGCGCTGGCCGCCGGGATCGCGCCGGCCGTGCGGCGCGTGCGTCTCTTCTGGCGCCACTGGTTCCACCGCAAGTTGTCGCGCGGCGCGGCGGTGATGATCGTGTACATGCCGCTGGTCCTCGGCGCGATCGTGCTGGCCCTGCTGATCATCCCGCGGCTCGACGCGGATACGAGTGCCCTCGGAGCGCGCCTGCCGGCCCTCATCGACGAGAACATCCTCAAACCGCTGGAGAAATTCGTGCCGCTGGGGTCCGTGCGCGAGCAGCTGCGCGGCGGGATCGAGCTGCCGCGCTCGCGCGTCTTCGCCTACATGCGCAACGCCGCCACCGCATTCGCCTCGGCGTTGGCGGTGCTGTTCATGATCGCCTACATGCTCATCGACGCGGACCGGCTGCAGAACCTGCTCCTGCTCACCGCCCCGCCCGAGGCCCGAGGGCGGCGAAGGAGGATGCTGAAACGCGTCGCCACGCGGATGAGCTCCTGGCTTTCCGCGCAACTGCTGCTGTCGACGATCATCGGCGTGGCCACGTTCATCGGCCTCGTGGCACTGCGCATCCCGTATGCGCTGCCGCTGGCCATCCTGGCCGCGATCGGAGAGCTGATCCCGATGATCGGTCCGACGATCGGCGCCATTCCGGTGCTGTGCATCGCCCTCCTGCTGTCGCCGTGGCAGTTCTGGTCGTATCTCGTCTTCGCCATCCTCCTGCAGAAGGCGGAGAACCTCTTCATCGTGCCGCGGGTCATGGCGAAGAAAGTCTCCATCTCGCCGCTGACGGTCTTCATCGCCTTCATGTTCGGCGCGTCGATTCTGGGCATCGTCGGCGCCATCATGGCCATCCCGGTGGCCGCCATCGCGCAGGTGGCGTTCGATGAAGTGTTCGTGGCTCGCCGCGAGCGCCGCCAGGACCAGGAGCGAGCGGGGACTCTGTTGCGAAAAGCGGAGTGAGGGAACGCCTCAATCGATCCGCTTGGCGTCCTGGTCCACGCCGCCCTGATGGAGGACGGCTTTCGTCACACGGCCGGCGAGGTCGGGGACGAACGTGATCTGTGCATTGACGGCTTTGAGAAAGAAGTCGCGCTCGGTCTCGGCGAAGATCTCGAACTTCGGCTGGCCGGTGGCCTGGGCGAAGAGGCGGTTGCCTTCGCGGGTGATGGTGATGATGAATGTTGGCGCGAGCTGATATCTCCCGACGTAGCGCTCGAGGACCGTGGGATCGACGGCGATCTCGTTGCGCGTTTTCGGTGCGGCCGGATGGCTCTCCACGCGTTTGCCCGGGTGGTCCCCGTTCTGGTGGAGAATCAGACTGGTTGCTCGGCCCTGGTCGTCGGTCTGGAACGTGATCTGGGCGTCGACGACTTTGTAGAAAAACTCCTTGTTGCTTTCGGCGAAGAGCTCGATCCTCGGCTGGCCGGTGGCCTGGGCGAAGAGCTGGTTTCCTTCGCGGGTGACGGTCAGAACGAACTTCGGTGCGAGCTCGTAGATGCCGAGGTATCCGTCGAGGACCTTCGGATCGACGGCGATCTCTTTTCGCGTTTTCGGCGCCTGCAGTAACGGTGCAGTCGGGTCGAGCAGATGCCGGCCGATGTCGTCGATGCCTTCGTTCGTGGACGTGTTGGCCAGGACGACGATGCCGGTGCGGTTTTTGGGGTCGAAGCCGATGTACGACGAGTAGCCGGCCGTGCCGCCGTTGTGCCAGACGATCTCGCGGCCTTCCGGCCCTGGCGCGATGTGCCAGCCGAGGGCGACCTGGCCGGAGCCCGGCAGCGGCCTGCGGACGGCGAGCATCGAAGTGATGGCCGGAGCGAGCGGAGACGACGTGATGCGCAGCTGGGCGGCCAGGAAATGCAGAAGATCGTTGGCGGTCGATCGCAGACCGCCAGCGCCGGCGAGAGTCGGCAGGTCCCAGTTCGGAACGCGCCCCAACTGCGCGTCATGACCGGGAGCGAGCCGTTTCTTCAGCGCGTCGGAAAGCGTGATGGCGGTGCTCTTCATGCCCAGCGGCGTCAGGACGCGCGTGCGCACCAGCGTCTCGTAATCCATGCCGGCGCGGCGCGCCAACGCGTGCCCGAGCAGCCCCGCGCCGAGGTTCGAATACTCGTACTCGGCGCCGATATCGCGCGGGAGCTCGTAGCCGGCCAGAAACTCGTACAGCTGCGCCACGGTGTAGTCCGCGTACGGATTGGCCGGGTCCTTGGGAGTGAAATTCGACGGAAGGCGCGGCAACGCGGATGTATGCGTGGCCAGATCCTGCAGCGTGATCTTCTTTCCATCGCGCTCCGGCACTTTCGTGTTCGGAGGAAGGTATTGCGCCACCGGATCCGTGAGTGCCACTTCGCCGCGCTGGACGGCGTCCGCGAGCAACAGCGCTGTAAAGACCTTCGTCACTGAGCCGATCTCGAACAGCGTGTCGCCAGTTACCGCACGCTTTTCCTTGCGATCGAAGTTCCCGTAAGAAATAACGCGCCGTCCCGCGGGCTCGATCACTCCGACCACGATCCCCACTCCCTGCTGCCGCGCGTCGATCCGGTCAACGAGGATCTTGTGAATCTCGGCGTCGCTGAGGACTGCCGGCGCCGCAGCGATTCGGGACGCGAGCAGCAATACGACGAGCAGCGAAGGCAGGGAGCGTCGGGTCATGGCGTTACTTTAGTCCCGAATGACGGCTGCGAACCTGACGTTTCGCGAGAGCCGCCCCTCACCCTAGAGGGGACTGGTTTACGCAAGTACGCGCATTACCCGCCAGAGGCGCGCGCAGCTCAGTCCCCTCTCCCCTCCGGGGAGAGGGCTAGGGTGAGGGGCGGCTCTCGCGGCACGTGAGCTGCCCGGATCGTGGCCACCACGATGCGGATGTCGTCGTAGGAGATGGCTTCGCCGACGATGTCTTTGATGGGGCGGAGGCGTTCGATGCCGGCCTGCGCGGCGGCACGGCGAATCGTGTCCTCCGTTTCTTCGGCCATCCAGGCCCGCAGCGAGGGCTGTTGGCGGCCGTCCTCGATCATTTCGCAGAGATCGCCGATTACGGTGGAGCGTGCGCGGCCGGTGCGTGCCATCACGGTCTCGATCGTCAGGCCCTGCTCGAAGAGTTGCCGGGCCTCGGTTTTTGCCGCGGTGGGCCGGGAGGTCCGTGTTCGTTCCCGTGGCGGACGTGCGGCGATGGTTTTGACGTCGCGGTCGAGATTGCGTGCGTTGCACGCTGTGTCGAGGACGTGCATCAGCTCCTGACCGTGGTCGCGGAGGCGAACCTCTCCGATTCCGGGGATGGTGCGGAGGCGATCTGCGGTGGAGGGACGGACGGCCGCGATTTCGCGCAACGTGCGGTCGCCGAGGATGATGAACGCAGCCACTCCGCGCGCGGCGGCGGCATCGCGCCGCCAGGTGCGCAGTTCCTCGAACAGCTCGCGGTCGACTCCCAGCCATTCGTCGATTCCGTCCCGGATGACGGCATTGCTGGTCGTTTGCACCAACCGCGCGGGCGACTGGCCGCGCAGGATGGCGCGCGCCTGGGGGCCGAGGCGAAGCACGGGCCGCGGATGTCCATCCTGGAGGAGCGCGTCGGCCGCCACGAGCTGGGCGATCCAACCGCGGATTTCATCGCGATCGTGCCGGGACAGCAGCCCGAACGTGGAGAGCGTTTCGTGCCGCCGCTCCAGGATGCGGGCCGAGCGCTCACCGCGCAGCACGCCCGCGACGTGCGCGGCCCCGAAAGACTCGCCGACGCGCACCACGCAGGAGAGGATCTTCTGGGCGATCGTGGTCGACTCGGCCACCGTCTCCAGCTCGCCCAGGCAGAGATCGCAGGCATCGCAGGTGTCGAGGACCCATTGCCCGCCGAAGTGCTCGACGAGCGCGCGGTGCCGGCAGACGCCGGACATGGCGAAGCGGTTGATGATCTCCAGCTGGGCCATGGCCACGGTCAGCTGATCGCCATCGGAAATGCTCTGCTCGAGGATCCGTCCCCACGTCATGGCATCGCCGGAGTCGTGCAGCAGAATGCACTCCGAGGCCAGGCCGTCGCGGCCGGCGCGTCCGGCCTCCTGTTGATAATGCTCGATCGACTTCGGCATGCCGGCGTGGACGACGAACCGGACGTTGGAGCGGTCGATGCCCATCCCGAAGGCCACGGTGGCCACGACGATGTCGACGCGCTCGGACGCGAATGCCTCCTGCGCCTCGCGCCGCTCGTCCGCGTTCATGCCGGCGTGATAGCCGGTCACGCGATATCCGCGGGCCGACAGCATGCCCGCGACGAAGTCGACGTCCTTGCGGCGGATGCAGTAGACGATGCCGGCCTCTCCGGGATGGCGGCGGATCACGTCCTCGATCTGCGCGACTTCGTCCGTGCGCGGGATGACGCGGTAGCGCAGATTGGGGCGGTCGAGATCGCCGACGAGCACGAGCGGCTCGCGCATGCGCAACTCGGCGCAGATGTCGGCGCGCACCCTCTCGGTGGCGGTGGCCGTGAACGCATGGATCGAGGCCTCGGGGAAGAGCTCCCGAAGGTCGCGCAGCTGGCGGTACTCGGGACGGAAGTCGTGACCCCAGTGGCTGATGCAGTGCGCCTCGTCGATGGCGAATGCGTGCACGCGCGACCGGCGCAACAACGCGCGGAGCGACGCGGTGGCCAGTCTTTCCGGTGAAACGAAAAGCAGGCGCAGCGATCCATCGGCCGCACTTTGTTCGATGAACCGCTGATCGTCGGTCGCAGTCATGCTGTTGAGCGCGGCCGCGGCCACGCCGGACGACACCAGCGCATCCACCTGATCCTTCATCAACGCCAGGAGCGGCGAGACCACGACCGTCAGCCCGTCCAGCAGCAGCGCCGGCGCCTGAAAGCAGAGCGACTTCCCGGCGCCCGTCGGCACCACCAGCAGCGAATCGCGCCGCCCGAGCACCGCATCGATGGCCTGTCGCTGCAGGGGGCGCAGCGAAGAGAATCCCCAGGTGCGCTCCACTACATCGAGCACGGGGTCGAGCACGGGATCGGCAGTTTCAACGATCGAGGTCATTCACCGATCGTACCTCGGCGCAAAAAACCGCTACTCCGCGTAGAGTCCGCAGACGCTCTCCGTTACTCTGGCGGGCGTGTTTCCGAGTCAGCTGCTGCTGTTCGCCGCTACAGAGCTCCTGCTTTCCATGACGCCAGGTCCGGCCGTGCTGCTCGTGGTGTCGCAAGGAATCCGGCGCGGGTTCCGCAGCTCCACGCGCGGCGCGGCGGGTATCCTGACCGGGAACGCGATCTACTTCGCGCTGTCGGCGGCGGGACTCGGTGCGCTGCTGTTGGCGTCGAAGCGGGTGTTCGACATCCTGCAGATCGCCGGTGCTGCCTATCTCGCGCTCCTCGGGCTGAAGATGCTGATCAAGCCATCACGCGTCGAGCCCCACGTCCCGGAAGAGGTGGGCCACGCCGGCTCGTTCGTGCAGGGCCTCGTCACGCAGCTCGCCAATCCGAAAGCGATCGTCTTCTTCACTGCGCTCCTCCCGCAATTCGTCGATCCCACCCGTGCCGTGGCCATGCAGTTCGTCGTCCTCGGCGTGATCTCGATTCTGGTGGAGCTGCCGGTGCTCCTGCTGTACGGATTCGCCGCCGACCGCGGCCGCGCGCGCTACGGCAAACACGCCCCGCTCTTCGAGCGCCTCGCCGGCGCCTGCCTCATCGCCGCAGGCGCGAAGTTAGCGGCGATGCGGGGGTGAGGCCTCGCTCCGTCGCATACAAAAGCGGTGGCTGCGGCCACCGCACTCCAAAATAGGCGTGGCTCTCTGTTCAACGCGGCAGCGTGACCGTGAATGTCGTGCCTTTTCCTTCGATGCTCTCCACCTGAATCGTGCCTTCGTGTGCCTGCACGAGCTTGCGTGCGATCGAGAGGCCGAGGCCGGAGCCGCGGGAGTGGCGGCCTTTCTGGAAGCGCTCGAAGAGGCGCGGTAATTGATCCTCGGGAATGCCGGGGCCGTTGTCGCGTACGCGGATGACGCTTTCTCTCGAGTGTGTTTCCGCGCTCACGGTGATCGTTCCTTCGGGGGCGTGCTGGGCGGCATTGGACAGGAGATTCAGCAGCACTTCGCGGATGCGCACGGGATCGGCCTCGAGCATCAGCTCTTCCGGCAGGTGGAGCGTGACCGGCGTGGCGATGGCCGCGGCGGCGTCGCGGATGAGATCCGCCAGGTCGAACGTTTCCTTGCGCAGATCGAGCGCTCCGGCCTCGGCGTTGGCGAGCGTTCTTACGTCCTCGACCAATCGCGCCAGATGCTGCGTTTCCGACAGCAGCTCGCCGAGGCGCGTGTCATCGCGCGGATAGACCCCGTCGAGGAGACCCTCGATGCGGCCCTGCAAAATGGCCAGCGGCGTACGCAGCTCGTGCGCGACGTCGGCCATCAGCTGGCGGCGCAGCCGGTCCTGTTCGCGGAACACGCCCGCGACGCGGCGAACGGTGTACGCGAAGCCGCTCACGATCGTGACCGTGATGCCGATGGCCAGGCCGATTGCCCATCCGCGGCGCGGCGCGCCCGAGAGGAACGACATCAGCGAGCTGGCGCCGATGGCGGCGAAGACGATGAGGCCCGCGAACGCGCAGCCCATGCGCCGCACGAACTGAGGCGGGCCATGCCGGCGGAAGTGCCGGCGATAGGGTGGTCCGTGCCGTTGCCAGGTCATTCGTCGAGGAACCTGTAGCCGATGCCGTACACGGTGTCGATGTATTCGCGCGGCGTATCGCCGCGGAGCTTGCGGCGGATGTTCTTGATGTGCGAGTCGATGGCGCGATCGAACGACTCGGCGGCGGATCCGCGCACGGCGTCGAGCAGTTGTGCGCGCGTGAAGACGCGGCCGGCGTGCCGGGCCAGCGTGACGAAGAGTTGAAATTCCGTCGGCGTGAAGTCGAGGTGCTGGCTGTCCCGCGTCACGCGCATGCGCGTCGTGTCGACGTCGAGATCGGCGGCGCGAAAGACGGCCGCGTCCGAATCGCCCTGACGCTTCTCCGTCCGCCGCAGCACCGCCCGCACGCGGGCCACGAGCTCGCGTGGGCTGAACGGCTTGGTGATGTAGTCGTCCGCGCCGATCTCCAGGCCGTGCAGCCGGTCGTCTTCCTCGACGCGGGCGGTGAGCATGATGATCGGGAGGTCGGACTCCCGGCGGATGGTGCGCGCCACGGCCAGGCCGTCCAGTTTCGGCAGCCCGAGGTCGAGGACCACCAGATCGGGATGACGTCCGCGCACTGCTTCCAGTGCGCGGACGCCATCGCCTGCCACGATCACGTCGAAGCCGGCCAGCCGGAGGTAATCGGTCGCGATCTCCGCGATCTGCGGCTCATCGTCGACGACGAGGATCGTGGTCACCCGCGCCCTTCACCGGCCGGATCACCGGCCGTGCCGCTGGGGTCGTTCCACATCCGCTCGTGCGCCCGGCGATGCCACTCATCGAGGCCGCCGCCACACCTCCGGCCCCACCGGCCGTGCCCGAACAGCCCGCGCAGGATCACGAACCAGAAGAAGATGAAAAAGAGCGGCCCGAAAAAGAAGCCGAAGCCCCACGGCCGGTGCCACCCCATATACGGGTACGGGTACGGTGCGCCGGGCGCGGCAATGACCTTGCCCGACTCCTCGAGCCCCTGCGCCACCCCGAAGTTGTACGCGATCCCTCCAACCACGGCGGCCAGCACCACCGCCGCGACAATCGACATCCATCGAACGTTTCTCATGTTTCCTCCTTCGATGAGGAAGATGCATTGCGATTGTGGAGGGAGTATGCAGGGTACAGCTAGAGAGCTACACAGTTGTACGGCTGTATCGCTTCGCAGGAGGCGCAGAGGCTCAGAGGCGCAGAGGCTCAAAGGTGGGGCAGGCACACACTCTGAGCCTTTGAGCCTTTGAGCCTCTGCGCCTCCGCCGGCCGCGCAGCTGTAGACTCTGCCGATGGATGTCGTCATCTTCGGGGCGAGCGGCATGGTCGGCCAGGGCGTTCTGCGCGAGTGCCTGCTCGATCCGGACGTGGGGCGGGTGGTGACCGTCGGCCGTACGCCGGCGGGGCAGCAGCATGCGAAGCTCCAGGAGATCATCCACGCCGATCTGCTGGATCTGTCGCCGATCGAGTCGCGTCTCACCGGGCTCGACGCCTGTTTCTATTGTCTCGGCGTGACCTCGTCGGGGATGACCGAGGAGGCTTACACGCGGGTCACGTACGACATGACCGTGTCGGTGGCGGCGACGCTTTCGCGTCTGAATCCGCAGATGACGTTCGTCTTCGTCTCGGGCGCCGGCACGGACAGTACGGAGAAGGGCCGCGTCATGTGGGCGCGGGTGAAGGGCAGGGCGGAGAACGCGCTGTTGCGGTTCCCTTTCAAGGCCGTGTACATGTTTCGTCCGGGCATCATTCAGCCGCTGCATGGGATCCGGTCGAAAACCAGGTCGTATCGCATCTTCTATGTGATTGCGCGTCCCGTGCTGCCGCTGCTGAAGCGCCTGTTCCCGCGTGCCATCACCACGACCGAGCAGATCGGCCGGGCCATGCTGGCCGTGGCGAAAAACGGTGCGCGCTCGATCATCCTTGAGCAGGCGGACATTAGTCGTCTGTAGGTAGCGTCTCGCCGTGCAGGATCGCGGCGCCGTACTGCGTCTTCTTTCCCGCCTCGAGACGGACGCGCCCGAGATCGACGCGTCCCGGCTCGAGCAGCACGACCACGCTCGAGCCCATGTGGAACGTGCCCAGACGGGCCCCGGCGGCGATGGGGAGGCCCGGTGCGTAATCGCGCGCGACGGTCTTGTCGGCGCCGGCGCTGTTGGAGATGAACGAGTCGTACGTGACCGAGATCTTGCCGACGTTCGTGGCGCCGATCATGACCACCGCCACGCGCCCAAGCTCGCAGTCGACATACGTCACGACACGCTCGTTGATGGAGAAGAGCTCGTCGATGTTGGCCAGCGACCAGTCGTTGACGGGCCACAGCTTGCCAGGGATGTGCACGCTCCGGACGATCCCGCCGCTGACGCCTCCGCTGACGGGCGAATGGATGTGGTGATAGTCCTGCGGCGAAAGATAGAAGTTGAAGAACGTGCCGTTCTCGTAGCGCGGGGCGTTGGCCTCGTCCGCCAGAAACCGCGCCAGCGTATACGTCTTCCCCTTGACCTGTTCGATCCGTCCGTTGGCGATGACCCCGAAGTTGCGCAGCGTCCCATCCACCGGGCTGACGAAGTCTCCTTCGATCGGCCGCAACCCCTCGGCCAGGTCGCGGATGAAGAAATGCCCGATCGACGGATATTCGTGCAACGGCCGCCCGGCCGCGTCGACGTCGATCTTGTACGTGTCGGCGAACCAACGCACCAGCCGCCGCGAGACCGGCCGCGGCAACCGCGCATGCACCAGCCGCCCGATGGCGCGGCTGAGGTGATTTTTCGGGACGTAACGCAGGTAACGATACAAAGTCAGGCCTCCGGGGGAGGTGGAGTGCAAAATGAGGGACAGGTCAGGCGAACGGGTTCAGCACCTCGATCGGGCACTCCTCGAAATCGCGAACGTTGCGCGTCACGAGGGTGAGGCCGTGGATCTGGGCGGTGGCTGCGATGAGCATGTCGGGCTGCGCTCGGGTGATCCCGTTGGCACGGAGCCTACCGCGCATCACGCCGGCGCGATACGCGATCCTCTGTGTGATCGGCAGAACGTCGCAGCTCTCATTCAGGAAATCGATGAGCCAGTCGCGAATTTTGTCGTTGGGCTTCCAGGTGAGGCCGAACATGATCTCGTCGATGGTGACGACGCTGACGGCGACTCGTTCTACGGTCTCCGCCCAGTGAAGGACTCCGGCGTTCGGCTGAGGCCGGACAAGGTCACTCAGGACGTTCGTGTCGATCAGCCACGTCATCAAGCGCACTCACGAAATCGTCTCGTCGCGAACGACGGCGGACCTCAGGGAGGCGATATCTCTCGCGCCGAAAGAGCTCACGCGCTTCCTGGAAGCGGTCCCCGATTGTGACGCGGCGTGTCACAGCGGCAGCTTTCGCTTCATCAACGGCGACGACCGCGGCGATCAAACGATTGCGCCGGTAGATGAGCTGCGGCTCGCTCTCGCTCCGTCTCAAGACTTCGGAGAACTGCTGCTTGGCCTCCCCGACGTTCCATGCGTTCTTGTCCATCTCGTTTTCGCAACGTGTCCAACAATGGGTGTCATTCCCTACTGCGTCGTGTTGATGTCGTTGCCGAACCCGTGGAGCGTGCAGTTGTAGCGGTAGCTGCCTTCGCCCGGGGGCACCGCGAACGTGAGGATCCCGTTGTTGATGTCGTTGTTGGTGACGCTGCCCGGTGGGGCGTCGAGGATCTGGAACGGATGGATGGCCGCGGTGTTGATCCGGAAGCGGTAGGTCCGGCCGCGCTGCAACGTCAGCAGGGGGTTTGCGCCCGAGAGGCCGGTGAACTGGAAGAAGAAGCCGGGCGAGGTGACGGTGAAATCGATCGCGTTCGAGGCCTGCACGGTGATCGTGACGATGGCCGTGGAGGTCCCGCTGGCGTTGGCCAAGATGTAAGTAAAGCCGTCGCTGCCGCTGAAGCCGCCGGCCGGGTTGTACTCGATGCCGCCGTCCGCCTGGAGCCGGACGGTTCCGCCCGCCGCGGTCGGGGTGCTCGAGCCGATGGTGGTCTGCTCGGCGCCGCTCGACGCGCCGTAGCTGACGATGGTGGCCTGATTGAGCGTGTCGTTGGCGAGCACACCCGGAGCGGCCACGTTCAGGGTCGTATTTTGATTGCCCGAATACGCGTCCGCAGCGGCCTGCGGCGGCGGATCGCTGATGATGATCGTGGCAGTTGCGGGACTGGTTTCGAGCGTGCCGTTGCTGGCTTTGTACGTGAACGAATCCGTGGCGGCCGAGGACGAGTCGTTCACATAGATGAAGCCCCCGTCCGGATTCAACGTGAGCGCTCCATGCGCCGCGGAGGTCACGAGTATGGCGGTGAGAGGTTTTGCCTGGGGATCGTTGTCATTCGCCAGGACGCCGGTGGTGGCGTTGACGACGAGCGTCCCGCCGCGCAGGACCGCGTAAGAATCCACGGCCGCCACCGGCCCGGCCGGTGGAGACTTGCGAACCGCGCGGCGCTTGCCCGACTGCGCGGCACCCGGAAGCGCGAGCGCGAGACTGAGCAGCAGGCAGGCAATGATCTTCGAGCGCATGAATGGGTCCTCCGGGGCTGTATCCGAGGAGGGTACTCCTCTTCCTCGATAGGGTCATATACGTGGGTTACACGCCCTCGGTTTGGAGTTCGACTCCGACCACTTCCACCGCAATCCCATTCAGTGCCGCGTTCCCGGAGACGGCGTCGACGGCGGTGGCGTCGGTGAGGTCGTTGTAGCTGACGCCGGCGTTCTGTTCGGCGAGGCCGAGGCGGGTGCCAGGGCGGTTGTGGCCGAAGCCGTGGGGGAGGCTGACGACGCCGCGCATGACGGTGTCGGTGGCTTGCACGGCGATGCGCACGGTGCCGGTGCGGGCGCGCACTTCGACGAGCTGGCCGTCGCTGAGGCCGAGTGAGGCCAGGTCGTCGGGATGCATCATCAGTTGATCGCGCGGCTGGCCTTTGATCAGGCGATGGGAGTTGTGCATCCAGGAGTTGTTGCTGCGCAGGTGGCGGCGGCCGATGAGGCGGAAGGTCGCACCGTCGTGTGCAGTGTCGAGTACCTGCGAGCGGAAGCGGGCGATGTCGGCCAGGACCGGCTCGGGGGCGCACTGGACTTTGCCGTCGGGGGTTTCGAGACGTGTAAAGAGCGACGGCGCGAGTGGCCCGAAGTCGATGCCGTGTGTGGCGTCGGTCAGCTTCTGGAGCGAGAGGCCATGCGTATCGGCCCCTTGCGCGATCAGGCCTTCGATCACGGCGGCGGTGGCGGGGAGCGGTTTGTGCTCGCGCCCGAGACGCGTTGCCAGACGCGCGCTCACTTCGCGGAAGATCTCCCAGTCGTACCGCTCGTCGTCCGGCCGCGGCCACATGCCGGCGTTGAATCGCGCCACGTTGCGGATGGCGAAGGCGTTGAAGATCAGGTCGTAGTGATCGTGATTGAGGCTCGAGGTCGGCGGCAGGATCAGATCGGCGTGGCGCGTGGTCTCGTTGAGATAGATGTCGACCGAGACCATGAAGTCGAGCGACTCCAGCGCGTCGTCGAGCTGCCGGCCGTCCGGCGTGGAGAGCACGGGATTGCCGCAGATGGTGACCGCGCCGCGGATCTGGCCTTGGCCCGGCGTGAGGATCTCCTCGGCCAGGACGGCTACGGGCAGTTCGCCGCCGGCTTCCGGCAGTCCGCTCACGCGCGAGGTCCAGCGCGCGTAATGGCCGCGCCGCGTGCCGGGGCCGGTGATCGGAATGAGCGGCTGCGTCGGCAGGGCCCCGCCTTCGCGGTCGAGATTGCCGGTGACGATGTTGACGAGCTGAATCAGCCACTGGCTGAGCGTGCCGAACGCCTGGAGGGATGTCCCGACGCGGCCGTAGCAGACCGCGGACTCCGCGGAGGCGAATTCGCGCGCCAGGCGGCGGATCGTGCCTGCCTCGATGCCGGTGAGGCGCGCGGCCACCTCGGGGGTGACGTCCGCGATGGCGGCCAGCGCGGCATCGAGCCCGTGGAGCTGCCCGGGATGGGCGATGCGGCAGAGGTTCTCCTCGCGCATGGTGTTGATCATGGCCATCAATAGCGCCGCATCGGTGGCCGGGCGGATGAAGTGATGCTCGCTGGCGACGGCGGCGGTCTCGGTGCGCCGCGGATCGATGACGACGACTTTGCCGCCGCGCTTGCGAATCTCGGCCAGCCGTTTCGTGACATCGGGCGCGGTCATGAGGCTGCCGTTCGAGGCCACCGGATTGCCGCCCAGGATCATGAAGTAGCCGGTGCGGTCGATGTCCGGGATCGGGATCATGAACTGATGCCCGAACATCAGCAGCGACGTCAGCTGGCTCGGCAGCTGATCGACGGACGTGGCGCTGAACACGTTGCGCGACTTCAGCGCGCGCGCCAGCGGCACCAGATGCAGCAGCGTCCCGATGTTGTGGACCGACGGATTGCCGATGTAGACCCCGACCGCGTCGTTGCCGTGCTGCGAGACGATCGCCGCCAGCTGCTCCGCGGCCAGCTCGTACGCCTCATCCCACGAGATCTCGGCCCATTCGCCGTTCAGCTTTCTCAGCGGCCGCCGCAGACGATTCGGGTCCTCATGCACGTCCTGCAGCGCCACAGCTTTCGGGCAGATGTGCCCGCGGCTGAACGGATCGTCGACATCTCCTCGGATGGACACGATCTGCGGGCCGTCGACCTTGATCTCCAGCCCGCAGATGGCCTCGCAGAGATTGCATGCGCGGTAAACGGTGCGAATCGCGTCGGGCATGAAACGACACTATCGCACGTGTCAGAGGGCAGAGCGCAGAGCGCAGAGGGCAGAAGAGCCGCGACTCCGTTTGACGTGCCTTTTCTTCTGCCCTCTGCCCTCTGCGCTCTGCCCTCCAGTTCTCAGGCCGTGGCGCACGCCCCCGCGCCGCTGGCGACCGTGGACACGCAGCACGACGCCGAGGCTCCGGCCTTCTCCGGCAGGTTGTCTTCCAGGACGACGAAGACTTCCCACTCGTTGCCGTCCGGGTCGTGGACCCAGGTCTTGTCCTGCTTGGCGTAGCAGCAGTCGGTCTGCATCTCGTCGCGCGTGACGAGGCCGGCTTCGGCCCAGCGCTGGCGGATGGCGTAGACGTCATCGGTCGAACGGACCTGGATGCCGAGGTGGGAGAGGGCGCCGGCCCGGGCCGCGCCGTCGAGGTCGGGGACTTCGTTGAGGGCCAGGTTCACGGGCGGGTTCTGCACGTCGAACTTCGCATAGCCGGTGCGGACCTTGGCCGGCTCGATGCCGAGCATGCGGCGGTAGAAGTCGATGCTTTTCTCGACATTGCGGACGTTTACGGACACGTGAACCTTCAAAGCCTGGACGTCGTTCGTGGTCATCGTTGACTCTCCTGTATTCGCCAAAGCGAATGTGATGTCAGCAATGTAGGGCCGTGATTTACATTTGTCAAGACGAATATGTGAAGCGATGCACCGAAACTTGCACCGCATGCGGCTGATGCGGGCACGGCAATATCCGGTTGGAGCAGAAGTTGGGGACGGCGGTGTGTGGTTTCGCGTCTGGGCTCCGCGCCGGGAACGCGTGACCGTAGTCGTCGACGGGACCGCGCACGAGCTCACGCGCGAGGACGACGGGTACTTTTCCGCACTCGTCGCCGAGGTGGGCGCGGGCGCGCGTTACGGCTTCCGTCTGGATGACGATGCGAAGCTTTACCCCGATCCTGCGTCGCGCTGGCAGCCGGATGGACCGCATGGTCTTTCGGCCGTGGTCGATCCGCACGCGTTTGCGTGGACAGACGCAGCGTGGAAGGGCGTGAACGGCGAGGACGTGGTCGTCAGCGAGATCCACATCGGGACTTTCTCGGCAGAAAGTACGTGGGCCGGTGCAGAACGGCATCTCCAGCAGCTGCGCAACGCCGGAATCACGCTCCTGGAGATCATGCCGGTGCACGAGTTCCCGGGCCGCTTCGGCTGGGGATATGACGGCGTCGATCTGTGGGCGCCCACGCGGCTGTACGGCACTCCCGACGACTTCCGCCATTTTGTCGACGCCGCGCACCAGGCCGGCCTCGGCGTGATTCTCGACGTCGTCTACAACCACTTCGGACCGGACGGCAATTACCTGACCCAGTTCTCCGAGGACTACTTCACGGATCGCTATCCCAATGACTGGGGCCAGTCGATCAACTTCGACGGAGAAAACGCCGAGCAGGTACGCGAGTTCTTCGCCTCGAACGCGGCCTACTGGATCGACGAGTTCCACTTCGACGGGCTGCGCATCGACGCCGCCCAGAGCATCATCGACCTCAGTCCCGAGCACATCCTCGGCGTGATCAGTCATCGCGCGCGCCAGGCGGCGGGGGAGCGGACGATCTACCTCACCGTCGAAAACGAGACTCAGGACATCCGCATGGTCGCTCCGCTGGAGCAGGGAGGATGCGCGCTCGATTCGATGTGGAACGACGACTTCCACCACGCCGCGCGCGTGGCGCTGACCGGCCGCATCGACGGCTACTTCCACGACTATCGCGGCACGCCGCAGGAGCTCCTGTCGATGGCCAAGCACGGCTTCCTCTATCAGGGGCAGTGGTATTCGTGGCAGAAGCAGCCGCGCGGCACGCCGTCGATCGGATGGCCGCCGCGGTCGTTCGTCTGGTATCTGCAGAATCATGATCAGATCGCCAACTCGGCGCATGGCCAACGCCTCCACGAGCTCACCCACCCGGCCTCCTTCCGCGCCGCCACCGCGCTGCTGCTCCTCGGGCCTGCCACGCCGATGCTGTTCCAGGGACAGGAGTTCGCCGCCTCGGCGCCGTTTCTCTACTTCGCCGATCACGAGCCCGAGCTCGCCGCGCTCGTCGAGACGGGACGGAAGAAGTTCCTCGAGCAGTTCGACGCGCTGGCCGGCGCCGAGGTGCAGGAACAGTTGCCGTCCCCGCACGACCCGGAGGTCTTCCGGCGTTGCAAGATCGATTGGACCGAGCGCGACCGCAATGCGGCCGTGCTCGACATGCATCGCGATCTCTTGCGCATCCGCCGCGAGAATCCGCCGTTCCCTGCGCAGGATGCCGCGATCGACGGTGCCGTGCTGGCCGAGGGCTGCTTCGTGCTCCGCTCGCTTCGGCGCAAGGGTGGAGATCAGCTGCTGATCGTGAATCTCGGCGATGAATTCCGCCTCGAGCCGGTCAAGGAACCGCTGCTCGCGCCTGAGTCCGGAAAGGGCTGGCGCGTGGCGTGGTCGAGCGAGTCCCCACAGTACGGCGGCAGCGCGGCGCCGGTCTGGGATGTGCACGGGAAGGATGGATCATGGCGGATTCCAACGCGCTGCACCTTGCTCCTCCATACGACGACGAAACCGAACAGTCCGTGACGCCGCACGTCCAGCTGACCGGCTGGAAACGCGGCGAGCCCGACCATGCGCTGTTGACGCGCGAGTGGCTGGTCACGAACTCCATCGGCGGCTACGCCACCGGCACGATTGCCGGGGTGGCCACGCGCCGCTATCACGGTCTGCTCGTGGCCGCGCTGCCGGTGCCGTTCGGCCGTACCGTGATGCTGAACCATTTGGAGGAGTGCATCGTCTTTCCGTCAGCATCCGGCGAGAAGACGTCATGCCTGAGCGGCGATGAGCCCTCCGCCGGCGCGCTGCGCTTCCCCGACCTCGGCCTGCTCGACGAGTTCCGGCTGGAGCACGGTCTGCCGGTGTGGCGTTTCGCGAGCCACGATCTTCATCTCACCAAGCGGCTGCTGATGTCGCATCTGCAGAACACGACCATCCTCTCCTATCACCTCGATGCGGCGTCGAAACCGGTGCGCCTGCAGTTCCGCCCGTCGGTCCATTTCCGGTCGCACGAGTGGGACGTCTCCACGCCGCTCGGACATCCGTACTCGTTCGAGATCGACGGGACCAAGCTCACGATCGCCGAAGAGGGAGGCGCGCATCCGTTGCGGCTCGAGGTGCGGGGAGGGGAGGCGCTGTTCCATCCTGAGCCGGGTCTCGTCCCGGAACTGCTCTATCGCCTCGAGAAGAGCCGCGGCTACGGCCACTCCGGCACGTTGTGGACGCCCGGCACGATCAGCGTCGCGCTGGAGCCCGGTGCCACGGTGACGGTCATCGCCTCGACGGAGCCGTGGGATGTCGTGGAAGCCTCCTCGCTGGAGCACGCCATGGCCGCCGAGGAGCAGCGCCGCGACCGGCTCCTGACGCTGGCCAATGTCGATGAACAGGCCCAGCCTCTCCTGGCGGATCTCGTTCTGGCCGCCGACCAGTTCGTCATCGTGCCGGAGACGCGGCGGGCCGAGACCGCGAAACTGCGCGCCGCCGGCGACGAGCCGTGCACCGTGATCGCCGGCTATCATTGGTTCACCGACTGGGGACGCGACACGATGATCAGCCTGGAAGGGCTGACCATCGCCACCGGCCGCATCCGCGAGGCCGGCAGCATCCTGCGCACCTTCGCCAGCTACGTGCGCGATGGGCTCATCCCGAACCTCTTCCCCGAGGGAAAGAGCGAAGGCGTCTATTACACCGCAGACGCCACCATGTGGTTCTTCCACGCCGTCCATCGCTACGTCCAGACCTCCGGCGACCGCGAGACGCTGCGCCTCCTCCTGCCGGAGCTGCACGACATCATCGACCACCACCTGCGCGGCACCCGGTTCGGCATCGGCGTCGATCCCAGCGACGGACTGCTGCGCCAGGGCGCGGAGGGCTATGCCCTGACGTGGATGGACGCCAGGGTTGACGGCTGGGTGGTCACCCCGCGCCGCGGCAAAGCCGTCGAGATCAACGCCCTCTTCTACAACGCCCTGATGCTGCTCGAAGGATGGACGCGCTCCTCCGGAGACATCGCGCGCGCCGACGTCCTGCGGCAGCACGCCGACCGCGCGCGGACGTCCTTCAACGAACGCTTCTGGTACGAAGAGGGCGGCTACCTCTACGACATCGTCGACGGCGAAGACGGCAACGACGATCCCGCGCTGCGCCCCAACCAGATCTTCAGCATCTCCCTCGACCATCCCATCCTGGAACGCTCGCGCTGGAACCGCGTCACCGGCGTCGTGCGCGACGAGCTCCTCACGCCGGTCGGCCTGCGCTCGCTGGCGCGCTCGCATCCCGATTACAAGAAGAACTACGACGGCGACCTCCGCACGCGCGACGCCGCCTATCACCAGGGCACCGTCTGGAGCTGGCTGATCGGCCCGTTCATCGACGCCTGGCTGAAAGTGAACCCCACCGATCGCGAAGGCGCGCGGGAGATGCTCCGCGGTCTGGTCAATCATCTCGGCGAAGCCGGTATCGGCAGCATCAGCGAAGTCTTCGACGCCGAAGAGCCGTACACGCCAAGGGGCTGTATCGCCCAGGCCTGGGGCGTGGCGGAACTGCTGCGGTGCGAACGGATGGTGGGATAGCTACCGCAACGCCGCCGCTTCCGACTCCGACAACTCGTGCCCGCCGTGAATCTCGTCGGACGGATCGGGGAGGTAGACGCGCGACAGATAGTCGAGCGCCAGCGCCAGCCCCTGCCGGTTGCGCATCGTTGCGATCAGCGGAACAGCCATGGCCAGCGCGAATCCCGCGGCCGCCATCCAGTTCGTGGCCCGGAACCCAAAATAGACCACCGCGATCCCGAACAGGATCGGGATGCGGTCCAGGACCAGCATGAACATCCACGTATCGCCGTAGTTGCGCTGGAAGAGCAGATTGCACGCCGAGCAACGCTCGTGCGTCTCGATCCAGCGCCGGAACAGCGGCCCGTTCCCGCAGCGCGGACACCGGCAGCGCAGCCCGCGCGAGAGCACGGAGCCGAGGCGGCGCGTGGGATCGGGGGTCATCGTGTTCCGCAACGGATTCACGAGCGCCGTGATTTCAGCCTGCCGCACCGGTTGTGGACGCAGTGGACGTAGTGGACCAAGTGGACCTGTCCACAAAGTCCACCACGTCCACAAGAGCCACCACCTTGCATTAGCATCCCCCCATGTTGAACCCCCGCAATCTCGGCCCTCATCTCCAGGTCTCCGCCCTCGGCCTCGGGTGCATGGGTATGAGTCAGTCCTACGGCGAGGCGGACGAGCAGGAGTCGGTCGCCACGATCCACCGCGCCATCGATCTCGGTGTGACGCTCTTCGATACCGCGGAGGTCTACGGCCCCTTCGCGAATGAGGAGCTGCTCGGACGCGCGCTGCGCGGAAAACGCGACCGCGTGGTCATTGCCACGAAGTTCGGCTGGAACATCGAGGATGGGAAGGTCAACGGCATCACCAGCCGTCCGGAGCGGATCCGCGCGTCCGTCGACGGTTCATTGCGGCGCCTCGGCGTCGAGACGATCGATCTCCTCTATCAGCATCGCGTCGATCCCGACGTGCCGATCGAAGACGTGGTCGGCACGATGAGCGATCTCGTTCGCGAGGGAAAGGTCCGGCACCTCGGATTATCCGAGGCAGGCGAGCAGACCCTCCGCCGCGCGCATGCCGTCCATCCCATCGCCGCGCTGCAGAGCGAGTACTCGCTGTGGGAGCGCAATCTCGAAGAGCGGATCATCCCCACGCTCCGCGAGCTCGGGATCGGTCTCGTGCCCTTCAGTCCCCTCGGCCGCGGGTTTCTGGCCGGCAACGTGCGGCGCGCCGAGGAGTATCCGGAAGGCGATTTCCGCCGCGGCGATCCGCGCTTCCAGGGAGAGAACTTCGACGCCAACATGCGCGCCGCCGCGTCCGTGCGCGATCTTGCCGCGCGCCGCGGAGTCACGCCGGGCCAGATCGCGCTGGCCTGGCTCCTCCACAAAGGCGACGACATCGTGCCGATCCCCGGCACGAAGCGGCGTTCGTATCTCGAAGAGAACGTCGCCGCCGCGGACATCGAGCTCAGCGCGAGCGAGATGCAGCAACTCGACGACGCCCTCGCTCCCGAGCGCGTCTCGGGGCCGCGCTACGGCGAGCGGATGATGAAGTACGTCGATCGCTGACGCTTACGGCAGCATGTTCTTGAGGCAGAAGATCGAGCCGCCCGACTTCTGGAACTCGCGCGTGGGCAGCTCCTGCACCGTCAGCCCGAGGGACTCGGCCAGGCGGCGGGTCTCGGGATTGCCGGAGGGGAGGAGCAGCGTCTTTTCATCGGGGCAGTGTCCGTTGAGCGCGAAGCCTTCCACCGCTTCCGACGGCGGCACTTCGATGAGGCGTGGGAACGCGGCCACGAGACGCGCCCACGATTCCTCGTCGAACGCGCCGCGGTAGGAGAACGCGGTCGACTCGTCGATCGGCATCAGCGCCACGTCGAGGTGATACATGTGCTCGTGGATGAGCGTGAGCGGCACGACCCTCGCGCCGGTGATCTCCGCGACCTCTTCCCAGGACGACTCGTCGGTGCGGAAGCCGTGTCCGCCCCAGATGAGATTCCGGCCCGGATGCCAGATCGCGTCGCCGGTGCCTTCGAGAGGCAGCACCGTCTTGAGCGGATGCATCGAATAGCCGAGGGGCCGGAGCGACTCGGCCAGATACGCCACCTCGCCCTGCCGCTCCACCTTGGCCATGTGCGACAACACCAGCGCCGGTTCCCCGTTGGCATCGACATACGGCAACAGCTGATTCGCTGCAAAGACGATGTCCGGGAAATCGTCGGTCCCATCGACCACCGTCACCGGAAACCCCAGCGCCTCGTACGTGCGCTTGATGGCCGACCATTCCTCGTACGCGCGCTCCTGATCGACCGCGCCGATCATCCCCTCCATGTGCGGGTTGATCACATGCCGCACCTGGAAATGCGCGGGGTCGACCATCAGCACGTGCCGGAACGGCGCGCGCGGTGCGGCATCACGGACGAATGCTTGCAGCGAGGCAGGATCGGCGGCGGCGGAAGCCGTGTACATCTGGGACACGGGCGAATCTTCTCATACAGCTTCACAGCGACACAGCTTCACGGCTGTACAGCTGTGTAGCCGTGCAGCTGTGTAGCTGTGTCGCTGCCCTTCACCATTCGGCAACAACGTTGACCGTTCGTCCACCGCCGCGGTTTGTATTTTTGAATCCGTTTGTCAAATGGCTGTATGCAGAACGGCAATCTCTCCGGAGCGGGTACCGTGGCAGCTCCAATGCTCTCTGTGACAACTCGGAGGTTCCCGTCATGCGTTTCGTAACAGGCCTCTCGCTCGTCGCCGTTCTGTTGCTCGCTCCTTACACCTCCGCCGCGAACAAGGCCGCCATTCCGTCGCTGGCCATCGAAGGGGACGACGGCATGGTCGCGCTGGCGCTCGACGCGGTGCGCGTCGACGTGTTGATCCGAGGGCATCTGGCGCGGACGACGTTCGAGCTGACGTATCGCAACGATCTCGAGTACGACGTGGACGGCAGTTTCACGTTCCCGCTGCCCGTCGATGCCGAGGTCAGCGAAGTCGGGCTGTACTTCGACGGGAAACTCCGCAACGCCGTGGCCGTGGAGCGGGTCCAGGCACGCGCGGCCTACGAGGAGACGGTCCATCGCGGCGTCGATCCGGCGCTGGCCGAGTGGAGCGGATCGACGCGGTCGTTTCGTTTCAGGGTCTACCCCATTCCCGCGAATGGGACCAAGGTCGTGCACATCGCCTACGACGAGGAGCTGACCTCGCGGCCGTACGAGCTCGATCTCCGCTACGCGATGGATCTCAGCGCCTTCGACGTGACCATTGACAGCGAAGGTGCCGTCGAAAGCAACGGAATCGTCCTGCGGCGCGCGGGCAACATCTGGAGTGCTTCCGGCCGGAAGGCGAAGCTCGACGGGACGATCCGGGCCGTGCGCGACGCGCGCGACATCGCGCTCGTCTCCTGGTCCGCCACGGACGGGATGTGGTACGCGTCGGCGCCCGTGCATGTGCGGTCGAGCTCCAGGAAGGTCGAGCCGGTGTCGCAGGTCACGCTGCTGGTCGACACCTCGTCCAGCGCCGTGCAGCGCGACGCCGCGAAGCTGCAGGCGTTTCTTTCGTCGCTCATCGCGCGGCAGAAGCCGTCGGCATCCGTGCGCGTGATTCCGTTTCACATCGCCGTCGATGCCGCGGTGGAAACGAGCGCGCCGGCTCTGGAGCGGGTGCTGACTGAATTGCCGCTGGCCGGCGCGACGAATCTCCTGGCCTTGCTCGAGCGCCTGCCGGCCATCGCCGCCTCCGCGCCGCCGGACGCGCGTCTGGTGCTCGTCACCGACGGCATGGAAACGCTCGGCGATGCGCACCGCCTGGCGCATGCCATCGAGTCGCTGCGGAAGCTGCGGCGTCCGCTCATGGTGGTCAACGCCTCTTCCGCGGCGGACGATCACGTGCTGACCGGTCTGGCCCGCGCCACCGGGGGCTGGTACATCGACCTCAGTCACCTCGATGCGGATGTGGCGGTCGATGCGGCGATGCGTGAGCCGGTGCGGGCGGACATGAAAGACGCCCGGGCCTCTCTCGAGGACGTCTTGCCGGAGTCGGTGATCGTCACCGCGGATCTGGACGTGGCGGTGAGCGCCCGCTCGCCCGAGCGCATCCTCGCCTTCGACGTCTTCGCAGGGGAGGACCGCTATGACCTTCCCGTGCGTCAGGTGGATGCCGGCAGGAACGGCGATCTCGTGATCCGGGCCTGGGCCCGGACGCGATTGCGGGCACTGCTCGCGCACGGTGCTTCGGCCGCTCAGGTGCGCGAGCACGGTCTTCGCTTCAACCAGCTCACCCCGCAAACGTCGCTGCTGGTGCTCGACACCTGGCAGGACTATGAGAACTACGGAATCCCGGTGCCCCCGGAGCTGCGCGAACAGCGCCAGCGCGATCTGGCCGAGGCCGAAAAGGCGCGCGCCGCGTCGGTAGACACCGGTACGATCGCCGTGCGTGGTACGACCAGCGAAGCACCGCCCAGTAACGCCACCTGGTTCATGAAGGGGAGGGTCACGACCGTCGGTGCTGCGTTGCCGGGCGTCTGGATCTCCATGACCGAGACCGGCCATCCGAAAATCGACACGGTCAGCAACGTCGACGGGCTGTTCTGGCTGACGACCTCCCGAGTCCCGGGACCCTTCACCGTTCGCGCGGAGCTGGAAGGGATGCAACCGGTCGTCCGCTCGTTTCCTCGGGGAACGCCGAAAGGCACGCTCATCGAGATCGACATGCAGGTGTCCTCGGTCTCCGAGTCCATCACCGTGACGGCCTCGGCACCCATCGTCTCCGAGGGTTCGCAGGTTCAGGCATCGACGGCCTCACTGATCCGTCCGACGTCGAGCGCACTGGCGGATCAGCTGCTTTCCGCGCTGGTGACGAATGCCGCCGTGGTTTCGGAGGACGAGCTGGAATCGGCGCCTCTGGCCGTGCGGCTGAGCCGGATCGAAGAGGTCGTGGCCAAGCTGCGCTCCCTCCGCTCGACCGAAGACCGCTTCCGCTATTACGTCGCCGCGCGGTCCGTCGTCGGCGGAGAGAAGCTCTTCCAGGCCGAAGCGGCGCTGGCGCTGCGCGACGACTCACCCGAGCTGGCCGTGCGCGCCCTCACCGATCTCGCCGAGGCCTACCCAAACGACGCCCCGACCCTGCGGCTCCTCGGACGGGTGCTCGACGGCTGGGGCCGCGGCGACCTGGCCCGCCTGCTCTTCGAGCGGGCCCTCGACCTCGCGCCACTCGAGACGCAGACGTGGAGAGAGCTGATGCTCCTGGCGGCGAAGGAGCGGCGTGAGGACGATCTCGCGCAGCTGCAGCGGCGCTTCGACACTGAGTCGCGGGACGACCGGATGGACCAGACCGAGACGGCCATCCTCGATGAACTGGAGCGCCGCCGCCCGGGCGCCGACCCGCGCATCGACACCACGGCCGGGCTCCAGGTCGAAGCGATGTGGGACTCCAACTACACCGACGTCGATCTCCACATCGTCGAGCCGGGCGGCGAGGAGGTCTACTACGCCCACGACCACAGCGCCAAAGGCGGCTCCCTGCACGACGACGTCCAGACCGGCTTCGGCCCCGAGACCTACACCCTGCCGAAGCTCGATCACGGCACGTACCAGATCGTGCTCACCTACTACGCCGGCGACATCACCCGCTTCTCCCTGCAGACCCTGGCGCACGTCATCGTCTACGTGAACGGAGAACGAAAAGACTTCTTCAGCGCCCTGACCGCCAAATCGGAACGGGAGGTTGTGGCCACGGTGACGTGGTGAGGGCGTAGAAGCTGTTGAGCTGTTGAGCGATTGAGCTGGTTGAGGGGAGCCCCTCAACAGCTCAACAGCTCAATCGCTCAACAGCTAGAATCTGACGCGGTGACCGCAGTCGACGTCCTCCCGCCACCCTCCCGCCCCGCGCGCCTTGCTTTACGCGTCATGCAGCTCGGCGCGCTGGCGGTCGTGGCGATCGCAGCGACGTTGTACGTGTTCGAGCTGGACCGCTTCTTCATCCCGAAAGAGCTGGTCCTGCACCTCACGGCCCTGATCGCCGGTGTTCTCGTAGTCCGTACGCGGCTGACGCGCATCGATCTCCTGCTGGCGTCGTATCTGCTGCTCAGCGCCGTTTCCGCGCTGTTCGCCACCAATCCGTGGCTGGCGATGCGTGCGGTGACGATCAGCGTTTCGGGCGTGGTGATCTTCTGGATCGCGCGCGCTCTCCGCGAGGCCGGCTTGGAGCGTGCGCTCCTCGGCGGACTGGCGGCCGCGGTGGTGCTGGCGGCCGTCAGCTGTCTGCTGCAAACGTACGGCGTCGACTTGGTGCTGTTCTCGGAAAATCGCGCGCCCGGGGGCACGCTCGGTAATCGCAACTTCGTGGCCCACATCGCCGCCTTCGGCTTGCCGCTGGTGCTCCTGGCCGCACTGCGCGCGCGGAGCGGCGGCGCGTTTCTCACGGCCTCGTTTGGCGTCATGATCGTCACCGCGTCGCTCGTGCTGACGCGCTCGCGCGCCGCCTGGCTGGCGTTCGCGGCGATGCTGCTCGTGTTCCTCGTCGCCGTCAACGTCTCGCCGCCCGTGCGCCGCGACGGCCGCACGTGGAGGCGTCTGATGTCGATCGTGATCATGGCCGGTTGCGGCGTGGCAGCCGCGCTGCTCATCCCGAACACGCTCCGCTGGCGCAGCGACAACCCTTACCTCGAGACCGTCAAGCGCGTCGCCGACTATCAGGGAGGCAGCGGCCGCGGACGGCTCGTACAGTACCAGCGGTCGCTGCGCATGGCCGTCCGCCATCCCCTCCTCGGCGTCGGTCCGGGGAACTGGTCCGTCGAGTATCCCGAGCACGCCGTGCGCGACGACCCGTCGATGAGCGACACGGACGGCGGCATGACCACCAATCCCTGGCCTAGCAGCGACTGGGTGGCCATCGTCACCGAGCGCGGCCTGCTCGCCGCCGCACTCCTGGCGCTGGCATTCCTCGGCATCGCCCTGGCCGGGTTCAAGCAGCTCACCCGCGCCCTCGACGCCGAGGAGGGCCTCCTCGCCGCCGCGCTCCTCGGCACCCTCGTCGGCGCCGTCGTGACCGGCCTCTTCGACGCCGTGCTGCTCCTCGCCGTGCCCACGCTCATCGTCTGGGCCGCGCTGGGAGCGATGTTTGTTCCCAACCCTCCGGCGCGCCGCGTCCCGGTCGTCCTGCTCATCGCCATCGCCATCGCCGCCCTCGGTGCCGCGCGAAGCGCGATGCAACTGACCGCCATGCAGATCTACGCCACGCGCAGCGATCGCCCCTCGCTCACGAGAGCCGCGCAGATCGACCCCGGCAACTATCGCCTGCGGCTACGCCTCGCGCGCATGGGCCGACGCCAGCAGCGCTGCGAGCACGCCCGCGCCGCACACGCGCTGTTCCCGAGCGCCCACGCGGCCAGGGATGTCAGCCGCGGTTGTGATTGACCTGGTAGACGTAGTGGCCATCGTGGACTTCAGTGGACAGTCCACCAAGTCCACGACGTCCACAACGTCCACATCACATCCGCATCCTCACCACCGCCACCACCCCCAGCATCATCGCCAGTGCCAGCAGGCCCCACTCGCCAGCAGTGGGGATCGCCACAGCCGCGGCTCCGACCGTCACCGTCGCGGTGCCGCTGGCAGGCGTCGGGTCGGTCTCGTCGGAAGCGGCGGTGGCGGTGTTCACGATGACGGCGCCTTCGGAGGCGGTGACGTTGACGATGAGGTCGATCGTCGCCGATGCGCTGCCGGCCAGCGTGCCGACGTTGCAGGTCACGGTGGTGGTGCCGGAGCACGAGCCCTGGCTCGCGTTCGCGGAAGAGAACGTCACGCCGGCGGGGAGGATGTCGGTGACGGTGGTGTTCGTCGACGGATCCGGGCCGTTGTTGGTGACCGTGATCGTGTAGTGGATCTGGCCGCCCGCGGGCGCCGTAGGTGGTCCGGACTTCGTGACCGAAAGGTCGGCGATGCCGATCAGGTTGATGTTGTCGAAGCCCGCGCCGATCCCGGTGGCGGTGCCCATGATGCCGTCCAGCGTGCCGGGGCCGGTGGGCGTGATCGTCGAGGCGGGAATCGCGGAGTTGTCGAGCGAGTCGACGCCGAGGTTGCCGTCCAGCGTCAGCGCCAGACTGCCGGCTGCGCCGAATAGGAACGTGTCGGCGGCCGTACCTCCGCGCACGGACTCCACGCCGATGAATGAGCTCGTCGCGCCGGGAATGTTGCCGCTGCCCGCGCCGGTGATGTTCCAGGTCTGGACGACGTTGGTGCCGATGAGCGTGTCGTTGCCGAGGCCGCCGTCGAAGATCGTCGGGACGCCGGTCTGGCCGAGCGTGAAGAGATCGTCGCTGGCGCCGAGCTGGATGTCGAAGTTGAGCAGTTGCGCGAGCGCCGTGAATGCGGTCTGTCCGGCCATCATCATCGTCACCGGATCGCCGGCCAGCAACGCGCCGGTGTCGGCGCCCGCGGTGCCGACGAACGTGGTGATCGTGCCGCTGGTGGTGGCATAGATGAACGGGTCGAATCCGCAGGCACCGCTGACGTCCGTTCCACTGGCCAGCCACGGATCGAAGTCGGCGTTGCCGCTAACTTCCGCAGCCACATTGGCCGCCAGATTGTTGCCCCACCAGTTGCGCTCGGCGACGATCAGCGGTGCGGACTGGTTCAGCAAACCGAAGCCTGTGTTGTTGCCCAGATCGTTGTTGAGCAACGGTGCGATGGTGCCGGCCGTGGCCTCGATCCAGATGCCGTCGCCCGAGCCGCCGGAGACGAAGGTGTTCGAGACGCTGTTCGGGTTCGCGCCGAAGCCCGTCAGCATACCGGTGATGACGTGGATGCCGCCGCCGCTCCCGCTGGCCGTAATCCCGTTGGCGGCAATGTGGGCGATGCCGTTCGATTGCACGAGCACGCCGGTGTTCGAGCCGATGACCTGGTTACAGGTCAGCACGACGGCCTGATTCCCGGCGAAGTTCGAACCGGTGATCCATTGGAACCCGATGTTCGCGCCGCCGGCCTGGTTGTTGATGTAGGTGACGATCGTGGTCGGGCTGGAGTGCGACGTCACGCGGAACGCGCGCTGCACATTGAGCGTGGGATTGTTGGCCCCTGAATCGTTGATGAACTGGTTGTCCGTGACGCTGATGTCACTCGTGTGCGCATGCCCGTTTTCCCAGATCCCCAGGATCACCTCGGGCAAGGCCGCCTGTGCATTGAGGACATGGATGATGTTGTTCGTGATCGACAGTCCGTCGTAGACCGCGCCGCCGCTGGTGTTCGACTGCATTCCGACGTGGGAGGCATTGCTGGCCACGTCACTCAGGCTGTCGCCGGGGATGTGGATCGTGTTGCCGTTGATCGACTGATTCGTGCCGAACGAATAGTGAATGGCGATGTTCTGCAGCGGATCGCCCGGCGCCACGGTGCCATTGAGATCCTGCGGAAGGCGGATGAAGTTGTTCGTGATGAACGTGTCGTTGTAGGCGTCGGCGCCGCCCGCGCCGTTGAACATGCCGATGCCCAGGTCGAAATCGAGGATGCGCAGGTTCGCGATCGTCCAACTGGGGTTGTCCCCCGCGCCGTCGAAGTAGAGGAATCCTTCGAGGTCGATCGCGGCCAGATCGCCCGGGCCCTGGATCGTGGCGCTGCCCAGCGAGGTGGCAGTAAGCGTGACGTCGGCAAGGTTCAGAGGAATCGTGACTGCGTAGTCGTCGCCCGTGGAAGCCGTGTTGTCGTTGCCGAGTGCCCACGCCGCGGCGGCGAACGGGGCCGTGAAATCGAATGTGCCTGCCAGCGTGATCGTGTCGCCCGGTGCGGCGGCGTTGATGGCGTTCTGGATGCGCCGGTAATCGTTGTTGGCCGCGTCCGTGTCGGGGCCGGCATTGATGGTGACGTTCGCGTGCACTCCGATGCGCCGGCTGTTCGTCGTCACCCGGCTTGGTTTGCGCGCTTTGCTGGTGCCGCGCTCGACCGTAACTTCCGTGCCGTCGACAGCGGTCACGCGCATTGCACTGACGTTGAGGCTACCGAGGATGAACAGCAACACAATCGCAAACACCCCACGACGCATGGAGGCCTCCTCGGCGAGGTTGTTATATATGACTGTTGTGCAGAACAATACACCACGCACTCTGGTTCTGGCCGCCTTTGCCGCCATGGCCTGTATGGCTCCCGAGCCGCACGCCCAGAACGCGCCGCATTCGACCACACCGAAAATCATGGCGCCCCCGGGCGCCGTCACGACCGTGGCCAGGGACCTCGTTCATCCCTGGGGATTGGAGTTCCTGCCGGACGGCCGGATGATCGTCACCGAACGGCCGGGACGGCTGCGCATCGTCTCGCGCGACGGCAAGCTCTCCGCGCCGCTGACCGGTGTGCCGCGCGTCCATGCAGTAGGGCAGGGCGGCCTGCTCGACGTCGCCCTCGACCCCGCCTTCGCTAAAAACCAGATCATCTATCTATCGTTCGCCGAGGAAGAGGACGGGATGGCTGGTACCGCGGTGGCCCGTGCCCGCCTCGGCGATACCGGACTCACCGACGTCCGCGTGATCTATCGGCAGCAGCCGAAGGTCATGGGCGGCGGCCATTACGGCTCGCGCATCGTCTTCCGCCGCGACGGCACCATCTTCGTCACGCAAGGCGAGCGCATGAACTACCGCGAGCAGGCCCAGAACCTCAATTCGCTGCTCGGCAAAGTCGTGCACATCAACCCCGACGGCACCATCCCCAAAGACAACCCGTTCATCGGCCGGAAGAACGTCCGCCCCGAGATCTGGTCCTACGGACATCGCAACGTCCAGGGCGCCGCGCTGCACCCCGAAACCGGCCAGCTCTGGACCATCGAGCACGGCGCGCGCGGAGGCGATGAGCTCAACCATCCCCAACCCGGCAAAAACTACGGCTGGCCCGTCATCACCTACGGCGTCGACTACTCCGGCGCCAAAATCGGCGAAGGCACCGCCAAAGCGGGGATGGAGCAGCCCGTCTTCTACTGGGACCCCGTCATCGCCCCCGGCGGCATGATCTTCTACACCGGCGACGCCTACCCCGGCTGGAAAGGCAGCATCTTCGTCGGCTCCCTCACCCCCGGCTGCCTCGTCCGCCTCCAGATGCAAAACGGAAAAGTCGTCCGCGAAGAACGCTACCTCGACCTCGGCGAACGCATCCGCGACGTCGCCCAGGGCCCGGACGGGTTGATCTACGTGATCACCGACAACGAGGACGGAAGGATCTTGCGGTTGGAGAAGCGTTAGAATTCAAGCGATGGTCACACACAACAGCGCGGTGGTTTCTCCACAGCTGCCGGATCAATACGACGATTCGGTTCCGCCGATCTGGGAGTCCGTGGCGAAGCTCGGTGCAGCCGTACCGGCCGAAGAATGGGATCGCGTTCCGACCGATCTTTCCGTGAACCTCGATGTCGGTGCGCGCCGGAGGCGCGACAGAGGGTAGCCGGTGGCAAGCGCGAAGCGCGCGGCCACCGGATCCGGAAGTGTGATTTTTTCTCGCCCCGGCAGGGGCGACAGAGAACGCGGCAAGAACGTGTTTGGAGTGCGGTGGCCGCAGCCACCGCTTTTGTATGCCACGGAGCGAGGCCCCCACCCTCCCAAAGCGGCGGCTGCGGCCACCGCACTCCAAAGCGCTGCGGCGCGGAGCTACGTCCGCACCAACTTCCTGAACAACCCCTCCAACGCCGCCTCCGGATCGTGGTTCACGCCCGAGTGCATGGGCGACATCTGAATGATCGTGCTCCTTGGCGCTACCAGCCAATGAAACCGCGCGCGCTGCGGGAGCTCGCCGATGGCGCCGGCTTCGGGGCCGCCGCGGCAGACGGTGGGGATGACGGCCAGGTGGCTTTCGACGAGCGCGACGTCGATCGTCGGCGCGAGCGCGAGCAATCGTTCGCGATCGAGCTCGATGCGGGCGTCGAGGAAGCTTTTCGTCGAGCAGAAGAGGATGACGCCGGCGTTGATGAATTCGCCGCGGTCGACGCGCGGGACGACGCGCACGACCGTGTAATCAAATGAGCAGAGTTCGCGCACGAACCGCCTCCTCGACCCATTCCCGCGGCTCCTCGAGCCGGCGCAGCAGCCATTCCCGATACGCGGCGCGATGTTCGGGCGCATCGAGCCACGCATCCGGAATCATCGAAACGATCCGCTCCAGCGCCTCCGGCGTCAACATCGCCGCAAGTGCCGCGTCCACGTCCCGCAGCTCGCTGGCCTGGGCCAGCAGCACGTGGTCCTTGATCTGCGGAAACGCGCCGCGGCTGCGCGCCAGGACGTCGTCGTCCCAGTTGTGATGAAAGTAGAGCGACGCGCCGTGATCGATCAGCCAGACCGCGCGATGCCAGACCAGGAGGTTCGTGTTGCGCGCCGTGCGATCGACGTTCGTCACCAGCGCATCGAGCCAGACGATGCGCGAGGCCAGTGAGGCGATGCCGGCCATGTGCCGTTCCACCAGCGGATCGAACGTGATCGAGCCGGGGAGGTAGTCGAGCGCCAGATTGAGCCCGGCGCTGCGCTGCAGCAGCTCCTGGATCTCCGGATCGGGCTCCGTCTTGGCCATGCGCGGATCGAGCTCCGCGAACACGATCTCCGGCACCGGCAACCCGAGGTGGCGCGCCAGCTCGCCGCTCACCAGCTCCGCGATCAGCGCCTTCGGCCCCTGACCCGCGCCGCGGAACTTGAGGACATACGTCCCGTCATCGTCCCCCTCCACGATCGCCGGCAGCGAACCGCCCTCGCGCAACGGCGTCACGTACTGGGTGGCTGTGATGGTGCGAATCACGGGAGGGATTCTGACAGAGGGCAGAGCGCAGAGGGCAGAGGGTAGAAGAAAAGGCACCGGCGCACGGCGCCATCGAGGGTCTTTCTCTTCTGCGCTCTGCGCTCTGCCCTCTGCGCTCTGCCCTCTGCCCTCTGCCGCTATACTCGCGTTCGCATGGCCCTGTTTTCCTCCGACGCCAAAGAGAGCCTGAAGCGGCTCGCCAACAAGGACTTCGGGTCCGCCGAAATCCGCGACGAGTTGCTGGGCACTCTCGATGGTGCCGAGGGGCTGCGTGCGCGCGATGTGGCGTGGATGCTCTTCCGTCCCGACCGCGCCTTTCGCGACGCCGGCGCGAAGGTGCTGCAGCGGCTGCAGGATCCCGAAGCGCTGTTCGTGTTCCTGAACGAAACGAAGTCCAAGCCCGAGGCGGCCATCCGCGCGGCCGTGGGCGTGCTCTTCACCCTCGGACTGCCGAACGTCGAGAACGATCTCGCCCGCGTCCTGGCTCCGCCGGCCAAGGAGACGAAAGAGACGCGCGAGCTGCAGGAAGCGGCGCGGCGCGTCATTCTCGAGTCGCCGCCGACCCGCGGGATCGATGCGCTGCTGTGGCAGCTGGCCACGACCGGTTACCCCGAGGAGCGTATGCCGTTCCTCTCCAAGCTGTCGCAACAGCCGATCGACGAGCGCAGCGTGGCCCGCTGGCAGAAGCTCGTGCTCGACCACGACACGGCGGTGCGCGAGAAGGCGCTGGAAGTGCTGGCCACGAAAGTGTCGCCGCCGACGGTCTCCCTCTTCGTGCAGCATCTGCCTCTGGTCTCGTACAGCACGCAGCAGGTCCTGATCGAAGCGCTCACGCGCGCCTCCGCCACCCAGCCCCCCGAGTTCGCCGATCAGCTGCTGCCGCTGGTCGCCTCCGGCGACGCCTCCACGCGCACGGCCGTCCTGAAGATCCTCTTCTCGATGCAGAACAACGCCGCCGTGGTGAAGCGCTACATCCGTTTCACCACCACCCTGGCCGGGTTCGTCCGCGACCGGGCCCTCGATTCGCTGCGCATCTTCGGCAGCCAGGTCGTCGAGCCGGCCATCGAGCTGCTCTACGATCCCGACGACGATTTGCGCGCCGCTGCCCTGGCCGTGGCCTCGTCGTTCGAAGATCCGCGTCTCGTCCCGGCCACCATCACGCTGCTCAAAGACCCCGACTGGTGGATCCGCATCGCCGCCGCGGAAACGCTGGGCCGTCTCAAGGACTCGCGCGCCGCCGAGCCGCTCGTGCAGGCGCTGAGTGACCCCGACGCCAAGTGGGCGGCCGTCGAAGCGCTCGGTCACATCGCCGATCCGCGCGCCCTCAGCGCCCTGGGGCGCATGCTCGGCGATCCGCAGCCCAACGTGCGCATCGAAGTGATGCAGGCGCTGCGCAACTTCAAGCATCCCCAGGTCGCCGAGGCGCTCAAGAAAATCGCCACGCACGACCCCGAGCGGAGCGTGCGCATGCGCGCCCTCGACGTGCTCGACGAGATGGCCCGCGCCGACCACACCGGCGAGGGCGCCGCCGCTGCCGTGCGCAACGAGGCCATGGCCGTCCGCTCCGTCCAGGGCGAGCTGCGGCTGCACACGTACCTCATCTCCACGCGCAACAGCGGCGGCTCCGACTTTCACCTGGCCGTCGGCCAGCCGCCCATCGTGCGCATGGCCGCCGATCTGCTGCGCGCGCAAGGGGAGCCGTTCACCGCCGAGCAGACCGAGAGCATGCTGCGCGAGATCCTCACCGAGCAGCAGCTGGAGACGCTGCAGCGCGAGCAGCAGGTCGACTTCTGCTACTACATCCCGCAGGCCGGCCGCTATCGCGCCAATGTCTTTCTCGATCACAAGGGATATAGCGGCGTCTTCCGCGTCATCCCGGAGGCGCCGCCGACGATCAACGACCTCGGACTCCCCGCACATCTCGCCGAGATCGCCGGGTTCCATCAGGGGCTCGTGCTGATCTGCGGACCGTCCGGCTCCGGCAAATCGACCACGCTGGCCGCGCTGGTGAACCTCTTCAACGAGACCCGCAGCGATCACGTGCTGACGATGGAAGACCCCGTCGAGTTCGTCCATCCGTTCAAGAACTGCCTCATCAACCAGCGCGAAGTGGGGACGCACACCCGCTCGTTTGCCCGTGCCTTGCGCGCGGCACTGCGCGAAGATCCGGACGTCGTCGTCATCGGCGAGCTGCGCGACAACGAGACCGTCTCGCTCGCCCTCACCGCCGCCGAGACCGGCCACATCGTCCTCGGCACGCTCAGCTCCACCAGCGCGCCGAAAGCGATCGACCGCCTCATCTCCAGCTTCCCTGTCGACGAGCAGCCCCAGATCCGGGCGTCTCTTTCTGAGTCCCTCAAGTACGTCATCGCCCAGCGCCTCCTGCCGGCCAAAGAAGGCCGTAAGCAGGTGGCCTGTTTCGAAGTCCTGCGCGGCACCGCCAGCATCGCCAACATGATCCGCGACGAAAAGACCTACCAGATCCACTCCGCCATGCAGACCGGCCGCTCCCTCGGCATGCAGACCTTCGACGAAGCGCTGCGCGACCTGCTCCGGCGTGAACAGATCACCGCAGAAGCCGCCTACATGGCCTCCACGAAGAAAGAAGATTTCGAGCCGTTCGTTACCCCCGAGTTTTTGGCCTCCACGCGATAAACGTCCATGCAGAAAATCGACCGCTTCCTCCGACTGATGGCCGACCGCGGCGCCTCCGACTTTCATCTCACCGTCGGCCGGCCGCCGATGGTGCGCGCGTCGGGGTCGATGGAGACCATCCGCTACCGCGTCATCTCCGAGATCGACTTCGCCGAGTTGCTCGAGCCGATCACCGCGCCCGAGCTGTGGAAGTCGTTCCTCGCCGACGGTGACGCCGACTACTCGTACGAAGTGCCGGGGCAGGCCAGGTACCGCGTCAACATCTTCCGCCAGCAGCGCGGCTCCGGCGCCGTCTTCCGGGTCATCCCCACCAAGATCATGACCATCGAGCAGCTCGGCCTGCCCGAACAGGTGCGCCGCCTGGCCCAGTTCCGCAGCGGCCTCGTGCTCGTCACCGGTCCCACCGGCTCCGGCAAGTCCACCACGCTCGCCGCCATCATCGACCTCATCAACGAAACCCGCAGCATGCACATCATCACGATCGAAGACCCGATCGAGTTCGTGCATCCCAACAAGAAATGCCTCATCCACCAGCGCGAGATCGGCACGCACGCCAAGAGCTTCGCCGAAGCGTTGAAAGCAGCCGGCCGTGAAGACCCCGACCTCATCCTCGTCGGCGAGATGCGCGACCTCGACACCATCGCCATGGCCCTGTCCGCGGCCGAGCGGGGCACGCTCGTCTTCGGAACGCTGCACACCAACAACGCCGCCAAGACCATGGACCGCATCATCAGCGTCTTCCCCGCCCCCGAGCAGGAAGGCATCCGCAACGTCCTCGGCGAAACCATCCGCGCCGTCCTCGCCCAGCAGCTCCTCCCCCAGATCGGCGGCGGCCGCGTCGCCGCCCTGGAGATGCTCTTCAGCTCACCCGCCATCGGCAACATGATCCGCGAAGGCAAATCCGGCCAGATCACGTCCGCCATTCAGACCGGCGTCCGCGAGGGCATGGTGGACATGGACACCTCCATCCGCAGACTCTTCGACGCCAAACGCATCACCGCCCGCGCCGCCTACGACAAAGCGATCGACAAGGAAGCGTTCAAGGATCTGGAGACGGTGGGGGCTTCGTGATGGACGCTGTGGACGGAGTGGACATCGTGGACGCTGTCGACCGTCCACAACGTCCACCAAGTCCACTCCGTCCACAAAGTCCACAAAAGGCATCCAACATGCTATGAACTCCCGATTCTCCCGTTTCCTCGCCCTCCTCCTAACCGCCCTCCTCACCCCCGCCCTCCACGCCCAGCGCGCCACCGCCATCTTCGCCGGAGGCTGTTTCTGGTGCATGGAGCCGCCGTTCGAGAAGCTCAAAGGCGTCGTCTCCGTCCACTCGGGCTACACCGGAGGCGTCACGAAAAACCCCACCTACGAAGAAGTCTCCGCCGGCGGCACCGGCCACTACGAAGCCGTCCTCGTCACGTACGACCCGAGGCAAGTCTCCTACGCCACGCTCCTCGACGTCTTCTGGCGCAACGTCGACCCCCTCGACGGCAACGGACAGTTCTGCGACAAAGGCGATCAGTACCGTGCCGCGATCTTCTATGGCAACGCCGCCGAGCGCCAGCTCGCCGAACAGACGAAAGCGAAAATCGCCCGGACCAAACGCTGGAACGTCGCCACCGGCATCCTCCCCCGAGGACTGTTCTATCTCGCCGAGGGCTACCACCAGGACTACTACAAGAAAAATCCGGTCCGCTACAAGTTCTACCGCTTCAACTGCGGCCGCGACCACCGCCTCGAACAGCTCTGGGGCAAATGAGTAAAGGCTTCATCGCCGCCCTGGCCGGCATCGCCATGACCCTCTTCGCCTGGTACGGCCCCTGGGCCTGGCCCGCCTGGCCGGCATTCACCACCATCGGCCTCCTCTTCGGCTCCAACACCGCCTTCGCCGAGCTCCCCCTCGCTACCCGCGCCGCCACCATCACCATGCTCATCACCGTGAACGTCGCGTTCTGGGGTGCCGTCGTGTGGATCGCAATGCGTGTGTTGCGCACTCGCTCCAATGAATAAACAGGGGACGGTTCACCACAGAGACACAGAGACACAGAGACACAGAGGAAGCGGAGAAATCAAAAGCAATTGTTTTTGATTTCTCCGTCCCCCTCTGCGTCTCTGCGTCTCTGTGGTGATCCCCTGTGCAGTCCGCACAACTACCGCGAACCATCTCTACGTCCGTGACGGCGGCCTGCTCTTCACCGCCTTCGGCGGCCGGTTCACCGGCGGGCGGTGGATCTCCTGCCTCTCGCTCGGCCGCCGCTTTTTCTCGAACGGCGCCAGCGCCACCGGTTTCCCCTTCTCCGCCGAGCGGTACAGCGCCTCGATGATGCGCACATCCGCCAGCCCTTCCCACCCTGAGGGCTCAGGCTCCACGCCGCGTTGCACGCAGTCCGAAAAGTACGCCAGCTCCGGCGCGAACTGATCGCGCTTGGCGAACACGCGCTCGCGCGGCTTCCCGCCCGTGGCCACGTACTGCTTCAGCTCCATCGCGTACTCATAGGCCGGCTCGAGCCGCACGTTCCCTTTCGTGCCCACCACGCGATACTCCGCAACGTCCGACGCGCCGAAACTGCAGACCAGGTTGGCAATGCGGTCGTCCCGAAAGCGCAAGGTGGCGCTGAACATCTCCTCCACCTCGGCGAACCGTTCCGTTTCCCGGCGCGCGCTCGCGCCGAGGACCTCCACCGGCTCGTCGCGAAACAGGTAACGCGCCGCGTTGATGCAATAGATCCCGATGTCGTACAGCGTCCCTCCGCCCGTCTCCTCCCGCAGCCGGATATCGCCCGCCTTCACATCCATCGTGAACACCGAGTTGAAGAGCCGCGGCTCGCCGATCTTCCCCGACTGCACCAGCCGGACCGTGGCCAGGTTCGCCTTCTCGAAATGCAGCCGGTAGGCAACCATCAGCCGGACATCGTGCTTCTCGCACGCCCGGATCATGGCCAGGCAATCCTTCTCCGTCACCGCCATCGGCTTCTCGCACAGCACGTGCACCCCGTGCCGCGCCGCCCGGACCGTGTACTCCGCATGCAGATGATTCGGCAGCGCCACGTACAGCGCATCCACCGCGCCGCTCGCCATGCACTCATCGAACTGCTCGTACGAATACAACCGCTCCACCCCGTACCTGCGCCCCAGCTTGCGCAACTTCGTGGCATCGCTCGAAATGAGCGCCGCCAGCGTCGAGCTCCCCCGCGCATGCGCAAACGCCGGCAACACCGCCGTCTGCGCGATGTGCCCCAACCCCAGGACCGCGTACCGAACCTTCGTCGTCATGCCGCGGCGAAATTGCCAGAGACATGCCCGGGGTCAGGGCAGCGCGGCTTCCATCTCCCGCAGCCGGGGAACCAGTGCGCGGACGGGGATGGAGGTTGCGTTGCCGCGCCGCAGCTCGTCGTCCCCGCCGTGAGCGAGGATCGCATCCGCGGTCTGGCCGGGAAAAAGGGAGGCGAACTTCTCCAGCGCCGCGGTCTGGCTGCCGGTCACTGTCTGGCCTGCTTTGATCTCGACCGGGAGATGCCGGCCTGACAGCGGATAAATCAGATCGATCTCCAGCCCGCTGCTGTCGCGATAGAAGTGCAGATTGCCGCGGCGTCCGGAGTTGTACCGGTACTTCAGCACGTCGCTCACGGCCAGGTTCTCGAAAAGCGCGCCCCGCAAGGGATGAGTCGCCAGCTGGGCGGCGGACTCGATGCCGAGCAGCCACGATGCCAGGCCGACGTCGTGGAAATACAGCTTCGGCGTTTTCGTCAGTCGTTTCGACACGTTCGCATGCAGCGGTGGAAGCAGAAATGCCACATAGCTGGCCTCGAGCACACTGATCCAATGCCGGGCCGTGGTGTGAGAGATACCGGCGTCGTTGCCGAGGCTTTGGAGATTCAGCAATTGCCCGACGCGTCCTGCGCAAAGGCGGACGAAGCGTTGGAACGACGAGAGATCGCGGACTCCGCCAAGGAGACGCACATCGCGCTCCACGTAGGTCTCGAAATAGTCGCCCAACGCCTGCGGAGGATGAAGGTTCTGGTCGTAGATGCGCGGATAGAAGCCGGTGAACAGCAGTTCGTCGAGCGTCATGGACGGCCGGATGACCGCTGCCTCCTCCGTGGAGAACGGGAGCAGGCGCAGGATCGCCGTCCGCCCGGCCAGCGACTGCGAGATCGACTCCGAGAGCCGGAACTGTTCGCTGCCCGTGAGCACGAACATCCCGTTGCGCCGGCGCTCGTCGACGTGGACCTGGAGATACGACAACAGCTCGGGCACCCGCTGCACCTCATCGATGATCGCTCCATCGGCGGTCCGAGCCAGGAACCCGCGGGGATCGGCTGCCGTCGCCTCGCGGAGGTCGGGCCGTTCCATGTTGAAATACGGCAGCTCTGGAAAGGCCGTGCGGCAGAGCGTCGTCTTCCCCGATTGCCGCGGCCCAGTGACCGTGACCACCGGATAGCTCGCGAAAGAGCGAGCCAGAAGAGGGGCGATGGCACGTTCGACCAGCATGGAAGTGACTCGAAAGGCACGAGGATAGGAGTCGTTCATGCAAATTGCAACCTGCAGTTTCAGATTGCACGTAACGCCGCCCACGCCGAACGCTGGCGATCTGGGGACCGCGGATTGCTTGACGGCGCTCACGTAACCGCGCTCGCGTAACCGGTTACAATTTGTCCCCAAACATGGAAGTTCCGGCTCCGCTGAATGGTTATTCAGTGTCCTGCTTGGTCGATCCATCCTCAGCTGTCACTATCGGTGAAGACACGCTCACCCGGCGCCGTCGCGGCGCCCAGAGCCATCGGATGAGCACGCCGTTCCGGGTCGTCATCATCGACGACGATCCGGCCATCCTCCGCCTGCTCGTGAAGGTCCTGACCAGGAAGGGGATGGAAGTCATCCCTTGCTCGACCGGCGCCGAAGGGCTGGCCGTACTGGAGCGCGAGGCCTGGGAGCTCTGTCTCCTCGACCGCGGGTTGCCCGACCTCGACGGGATCGAGATCTGCCGGCGGATCAAGGCCGACGCGCGTTTCGACGCCCGCCAGGTGATCATGCTCAGCGGCTACGCCTCCGTCGAATCGCGCGTGGAAGCCCTCGACCTCGGCGCGGACGACTACATCATCAAGCCGTTCCATCCCACCGAGCTCCTGGCCCGCGTCAACGCCTCCCGGCGCGTCGTGGAGATGCAACAGCAGCTCGTCGACATGGCCAAACAGCTCGAGCGCCTCTCCGCCCACGACGACCTCACCGGCATCTTCAACCGCCGCCACTTCGGGGCCACCCTCGACCACGCCTTCGATCACTCCAGCCGCTACCACCGGCCCCTCTCTGTGGCCATCATCGACGTCGACCGCTTCAAGGACATCAACGACTCCTTCGGCCACCAGATCGGCGACACCGTCCTCACCGAAGTGGCCAGGCGCTTCGCCGACTCCGTCCGTTCGTCCGACTACCTAGCCCGCTACGGAGGGGAGGAGTTCGTCGTCCTCCTCCCCGAGACCCAGCTCGACGACGCCGTCTCCTTCGGCGAAAAACTGCGCGCCGCCGTCGCCGCGGAGCCCGTGCCGATCGCCGGCGGCCGTGCGCTCCCGGTAACCGTCAGCGTAGGCACCGCCAGCCTCACCCATACGCAATTCAGTGCCCCCGCCGAGCTCCTCGCCGCCGCCGACCAGGCCCTCTACCGCGCCAAGCGCAACGGCCGCAACCGCGTCGAAGCCGAGCGCCGCAGATCCCAGCGACCGGCCGGAGAGGTCTACCTGCACGCCCGTCCCGCGTGCCCGCCGTCGCCCTCGGCGCAGTGAGACGAGTAGGCAGTTCGCAGTAGGCAGTAGCAGTAGGCAGGGAGCGTCCCCGGTCGTTCCGTGTTCCGTGTTCATCGTTCCGTGTTCCGCTTTGCGATCGGGACCGGCTCCCGCTGGTAAAATTTGTCGAGCGCAATGACGCGATCCGTATCCTCAACTCCCGTGCGGCGGACGCGCGGGAACGAAAACCCATGAAGAAGAAAACATCTGAGGATCTGGACGATGATCTCCGGCCGCACTACGACTTCGACTACTCGAAGATGAAGCGCAATCCGTACGCTGGAGAGAAAAAGGTGTACAAGCGCACGTTCGTGACGCTGGACTGCGGCTACCGCACTCCAAACCCACAACGTCACCGGCCGTAAGTTTGTACGTGATGTCGAAGCGCAGTCTCCTCGTCGCACTCCTGCTGATCGTAGCCATCGACGCCGAGGCCCGGCGCCGTGCCGTCGCCGCCGGGGGACGCTGGAACGTGCCGCGCTGCGAGGCCGTGCAGGGCTTTCCTTCGATCTCCATCAGCGTCGACGGCGGGCGGTCCGTGCTCGAGCACGAGCAGCCGCCGGCCGGGCTGCAGACCTACACCTTCGGCCTGGCCGCGCTGCACCGGCCGAATGCGCTCATGGCCATCACCGGCCGGACGCTGCTTACGACGAACGACAGCGGCTGCACGTGGGAGATCGACGGACGGTTCACCTTCCCGCAGTCCCTCTACCGGTTTGTGGATGCCGGAGCGGACGGCTTCTGGGCCTGGTCGCCGTTGGCCCCGGAGCTGTTCCTCCTCGGTGAGCATGCCGAAGTGAAGAGCCAGCGCGCGGCACCTGTCCTCCTGCCCATCGCCCTCTACGCCGATCCGCGGATGCCGAGGCAACTGGCCGCCGCCGACGACCAGGGCAACATCTGGTGGTCCGATGACGCCGCGCAGACCTGGACGCTCCACGCCGTCAGCCCCTCGCGCCCGCCTCTCTACGCCCTCGAATTCTCCCCGCGCGGCCGCGCCCACCTCGTCAGCAGCGGCCTCGCCGACGGCGCCTTCGTCTCCTTCGACGGCGGCGTCACCTGGACGCCCTCCGCCGGCCTCGAAACGCTCAACGTCTTCCGCTTCGCCTTCTCGCCCGCCGACCCCGACGTCGTCTGGGCCATCACCCTCGACCCCACCATCAAAGGCGCCGCCCGCCGCGCCATCTACCGCTCCGCCGACGGAGGCCGCACCTACCAGCGCGTCATCACCGCCTCGGCCGAAATGCCGATGACCAACGGCTTCACCATCACCCCCGCGCCCCGCGATGCGTCCCTGCTCTACGTCGCCCTGCCCGGCACCACCCTCCACCTCATCGACGCCGCCGGCCGGCAACACTGGTTCGCGCAGCTCCCGCACCGCGACATCAACGCCATCGTCTTCTCACCCGCCTCCCCGGACGTCCTCTATTTTGGGCTCAAGGTCAGCGACATGACGGGGGAGTGAACTAAAACCCTGAGGAGCGACGCGATGACAATTGTTCTCAACGCTGACGAACGCAGCGACGAAGGGTCAAGTGAGTACCTACGCAACTCCTGCCGCGAAGCGTCGCCGCACGAGCACTCGCCACAGGCAAATGTAGCGTTGCTGCTCAGTTGATCCTTCGCCGTCTACGCGGCTCAGGATTGGGGGCCCCACCCCGTCACTCCCCATCCGGCGACTTCTTCGCCCGCGCCCCGTACTTGGCCAGCTCCACCTCGGCCAGGAGCTCCGACGCCGGCACGCCCATCACCGCGGCCAACCGCAAGATCGTCGTCAGACTCGGCACATTCTCGCCGCGCTCCACCAGCCCGAGATACGTCGGATTCATCCCGCAGAGCTTGGCGACATACCGGAGCGTCCACCTGCGCTCCATCCGCAGCCGGTTCACGATCCCGCCGAAGCGGATGGCGTCGTGATCGTAAGTCCTGGACGGCGGCATGACCCGATTCTACCGTGACAGACAGAACCGGTCGGGCGGCATTCCACAACCACGCCCCCAAAGCATCGCCGGGACGGCTGCCTGCCTTCCCCGGTCGCCTGAACGCCAGCGATGGTGACGTGGGCGTTTGCCCCGGCGGAGCCGCAGCTATCCATGGACGAGCCGCAACTATCCATGGACAAGCCGCAGCCATCCATGGACAAGCCGCAGCCATCCACCGAATAGGCGCAGCCATCCATGAAAGAGACGCCCCCATCCGTTGGATGCATGAAAGCCTCCGGCGATGGCGAAAGCACTTGCCATGGATGGATCGCCTCCATCCATGGCAGTCGTTCGCGACATCCATGGATGTGTCGCCTCCAACCATGGCTGTCGTCAACGACACCCATGGTTGAGTCGCCTCCAACCATGGCTGTCGTCAACGACACCCATGGTTGAGTCACCTCCATCCAAGGATGTCGCTCACGACACAATTGTTGAGGCGCACAACATCCATGGATGGATCTCCTCCATCCATGGCAATCGCCCGCGACTCAAATGCAAGCGCTCACGACCTAAATGTCGGAACGCGCTCCTCCGCGGAAGGCACGCATCCATCCATGGCCATCGTTCACGACACAAATGCTGGAACACGCACATCCGCGAAGGACGCGCATCCATCCATCGGTAGCCATCACGCCACAGCCGGTGGGGTGCGCTCATCCAGGGAGCGACTCACGCCTCCCCGTGACGGGCTGCACGGAACGAGACAAACCGTGCCGGTGTCTTCTGTCGCCTGCACGGCGACGGGGTCAGGCCTTCGTTCCGCGATTCTCGCCGGCGAACCCCCATTCTGAGGAGATTCCGCATCGCCGCATCGCGTCAGGCCCGTCCCGACACCTCCACCACCTCCGGCCACGCGAACGCCGCCGCGAACCCCGGCACCTCGCGCGACAGCCACCCCGAATGCACCGACACCAGCCCCAGCAACTCCCGCGCGAGCACCGCGCTCACCGTCATCCCGTCGATCGCGGCCAGCCGCTCCAGCGTCACCACCTCCATCCGAGGGATGCGCACCTCCAGATCCGTCAGCCGCAACAACTCCGGAATCGCCTCCGCCACCTCCGCCCCCAGCGCCTCCTCCACGACTTCCTGCGACCAGAACTCCATCCCGAACGACACCAACTCCGCCCACGGCAGCACCAACCCCTCGTCCGAATCCACCCCCTCCACTTCCCCCGACTCGATCCACCCCCGCACATCGCGCCAGCTCATCCCCAGCAGAGCCGCCGCCGCGGCGATGGGGTAGGTCGGGCGGGGGTGGAGGAAGAGGAAGCGGATGTTCTCGACATTCGTCACGACGACTCCTTTTCGTGTCTGCCAAGTATCATGGATGGATCGTACGCCAATGATCCTGTGCAATCAACGCCGAAATGACGCGCGACGAGGCCCTGAAGACACTCGGCCGGCGAATCGCCGACCTCCGGCGAGAGAAAGGCCTGACCCAGGAAGCCCTCGCCGAAGCCATGGGCGTCTCGAGGAATCACGTGGCGGACATCGAGTTGGGGGCGAGGAACACAGGGGTGTGGAGTCTGCTGCTGATCTGCCGTGCGCTGGCGGTGGCTCCGGGGGCGTTGTTCGCGGATTTTGGGGCGGGGGTGGTGCGGCGGTTGCGGGATTAGTTGAGGAGCCCCGAGGACGGCGGGTCCACAATCCGTGGGCAGGCGGACACTCTGTTCGACCTTTAACGCGACGACGAGAACGAAGGATGCGGACGAAGCGACGCGGGAACTCCTCGAAGAGATCGACCGCAGCCTCGTCGGGTTCCGCGAGTCCACCCGGACCAACGCTTGGCTCGGCGATGCGGGCCTCAACGCCGAAGAACAGATGCTGCGCGAAGCTGATGACGCCATCAGCACCGGCGAACGCGTAGAACAGGCCGACTTGGCGCCATTCGTCATTAGTGCTGTGAAACTCGACGAAGGATCACTCCGTGGATCTACCACCGATCGCAAATTTCTTCTGCGGCTCCCGCAAGCATGGGTCGCCGGCCGCGATGACCTTCCCGGGTTCGACTGCGACGACCGGGGCGTCCGACTGACGACACGAGTCGAAATTACCGAGGACGAGGAGAAGCGTGACGTCGGCTTCCTTGGCCGCGCACATCCGCTTGTTCGCCGAGCCCTCGAACGCGCGCGGAGCCTGTCCTTCGGTTCATCTTCGCGGATCGAAGACGTTCGCGTGAGCGCGGTGTCGGCCGCCGCGTTTCACACTGATACCAACCGCCGTCGATCGGAGGATTCGTGAAAGGTTGCGTGGCGCGACGCCTCCGTGGAAAGTCGTCGAGTTCGTCAGCGAGGATCTCACTTGGCGCGAACCTCGTCGAACGTTTGGTTGACGTGAACTACGACACCGAGGGAATATGACGGAGAGGTAGTCATGAAGATCAGCAGGCTGTTCAACCTAGAAAAGGGACAGTACGAGCTGGATTTCGTCGACATCGACCCGGACCGGGATACACCTCTATTCCTTGATCCGTATTTCCTTTCCATTCAAACCGACCAATGGTCGTACGAAGCGACGACTACTATTCGTAGCTTCTTCGACCAGTTCATTACCTTCATCCGCGCAGGCCGATTCGACGAGGCTCGAGCCCTGTTTGACCACTTCCGAGAACCAAACGAGACGTGCCTCGGATTGTCCACGGGCCGACCCGAAGGACGAGGTATTGGACCAGGAAATGCGGACGATCTCTACGCGAGCCTCCGCCACAGCCGCGCGGTAGCGACCGGAATCGTTGAGCACCTGGAAGATGCTCGAATCTTCGTTGACGGAATTGGTCGGGACAAAATCTCGGACATGTCGACGAATATCCTTCGCGCACAACTTATTCAATACACGCATGACCAGTGCACGCTGTGGAACATGCCTCTTCAAGCGGGGATAGCATCCGGCTATTACTGGTCAGCCCAGAACCGAAGATGGGAGACGACATACACCGATCGACTCGTTGTGAACGGACGTCCCCTCCTCCTTGTCCCGAAGGGCATAGTTTCGTTCGACGATCGATATACACCTAGGGAGTATCACGGCCAATTCGTGCTGGAGTATCTGCAGGGCCATCACATCTCAATGAACTCGGCGCTCGTGGAGCGGCGCCAGGATGGCACTCCGTTTGTCACAAAGAAGAGCGTTCAGACGGCGGAGGCTCCGTTGTCGAAACGGTACCTCCTCGAATTCACCGAGCGTCATCCAGAGATCTTCACGAATTTTCGTGAGCGGTCGGCTTCGAAGATGAAGCGCGTCGTCAATGAACACTTGACTCCTGAAGAGCTGCCCGCCGTTGCCAATCATCTCCTTGAGTTGCTGCGCGCGACACCTCCGGGCCCCGATCATGCGACGCAATACCACCGCCTCATTGCTGGCATTCTCGAGCTCGTGTTCTATCCGAACCTGATCACTCCTCGCTTGGAACAGGAGATTCATCAAGGCAGGAAACGAATTGACCTTACCTTCGCCAACGCTGCGGGCGATGGGGTCTTCGACCGCTTGCACCGCGTGCTCAATATTCCCTGCGGTTACATCGCGATCGAGTGCAAGAACTACAGCCGCGACATCGCTAACCCCGAGTTGGATCAAATTGGTGGTCGATTCGCGCCAAATCGGGGCAAAGTCGGACTAGTCATAAGCCGGTCTGCGGAGAATCTGGACCTGCTGATTCAAAGGTGCGCTGACACTTATGCCGACGACCGTGGATTGATCATTCCATTGGTTGACGATGATTTGATCACGATTCTTGAAGGCCTCGCCGCCGGCGTAGAACGGCCTGAGGAGTCCATTCTGAGCGATCGGCTGACGGCGATCGTGATGGCCTAACGCCCAGCAGCGCTGAGGAGACTGACCGCTTGGAGTCAGGCCTTTGGTGATCACCATGACGTCGGAATATGGTCCTGACAGTGCTCGACCACGCCGTTGCTGGATGAGGAACGGTTGTTGAGGGTCTCAAAACGGCTTCTCGCCGTCCGGCCGCTCCCGTGCGACGATAGACACTGATGCGCGGCTTCGTCGCCAACACCGATTACGACTGGTTCACGTACCTCCGGGCGATCGAACCGCCGATCGATGAGGTGAACTTCTGGAAGCCGGGGTCGGGAACGAACTTCGGGGCGCTCCAACCTGGTGAGCCGCTGTTCTTCAAGCTGAAGGCGCCGTACAACGTGATCGCAGGCTTCGGCTCCTTCGCGCACTTTTCCCGGCTGCCGGTGTCGATGGTGTGGCAGGTGTATGGGGAGGCGAATGGCGCGCGCTCTTACGCGGAGATACGCGACCGATTGGTGCGAATTCGGTCGCGTTTCGACAGGAACACCGATCCGAAGCAGGACTTTTGGATCGGCTGCATCCTCGTCAATCAGCCGGTGTTCTTCGCGGAGCGCGATTGGATTCGGACGCCCGAGGATTTCAAGGGACCTACGGTGCAGGGGAAGACGTACGACCTCACCAGCGGCGAGGGGGAGCGGATCTGGATGGAGTGTCTCGCACGCGCCGGCCGTCGGCCGGATCGGATCGCTCCGAGTCTGATCGTGCCGCCGCGTCCGGGTGTTGATCGGATTTCCGACGCTGTGATGGCGTCCGGCTACGGTTCACCGGTAGCGGTCCGGCCGCGTCTCGGCCAACGCAGTTTCCGGGTGATCGTTCTCGATTCGTACGACCGGCGTTGCGCGATCACGAACGAGAGGACGCTGCCGGTCCTCGAAGCGGCGCACATCCGCGAGTATCGCGATGTCCAGGAGCACGCTATCAACAACGGGATCCTGCTCCGTGCCGATATCCACAAGCTCTTCGACTCCGGCTACGTGACGGTCACGCCCGAATACCAGTTCGAGGTCAGCCGCCGTATCAAAGAGGAGTTCGAGAATGGCCGCGACTACTACGCGCTGCACGGATCACGGATTCGCCTTCCTCACGACATGGCGCATCGACCGGCGGTGGAGTCGTTGATCTGGCACAACGAGCAGCGGTACCTGGGATGAGGAGCCCACGTCTTGTGCGCCTGATCGGAGTGGATTGGGCTACGAATGAATGCAATCGAGGCGTAGCCGTGGTGGACTGTGTTGGCGAGTCAACGTCGATCGTTGATTTGTCGGCCTGCAGCACTCGGCGCACCTCTCTGCAGGTGATCGGTGCGGCGATCACCACGACCTCCGCACCGTGCGTCATCGCCGTCGATGCGCCTCTTGGCTGGCCCGGTGGCCTCTCTCAGGCCCTGTTGCACCACCAAGCTGGCGACCGTCTCGAGGTTCATGCCGACGAGATGTTCTCGCGCGAAACCGACCGGTTCATTCGCAGTGCGATCGGTAAGAAACCGCTGGAAGTGGGTGCGAATCTCATCGCACGAACAGCGCACTCCGCCAACCAGTTCCTGAGTGAACTTCGCGCGGAGTTGTCGTGTGCTGTACCGCTCCTTTGGTCGCCGGACGAGCTCGTGAAGCAGGGTGTCATCGAGGTGTATCCGGCGGCGACGAAGATCGCGGTTGGCGATATGTCCGCGGCCGAAATTCTCGGTCTTCAAAGCGCGAAGCTATCCTTCGGCACCGCCCATGTAGCGGACGCGCTTTGGTGTGTTGTCGCCGCTCTTCATTTCATTCGAGGCGAGTGTTACCCACCAGAGGATGCGGTCAGCAGTAGACGCGAGGGTTGGATTTGGGTGAGACGAATGGCCCCTAAGATCAAGGAGGAGGAAGCATGATTCAGTCGCCCCTTCCGGACAAATCCGAGGTCGTCGCGCGCATCTGCGAAAAGCTCGCAATCGGCGATGTCGGCGCCGCGAAAGCCATCGCCCGTGAGGAGTATCGCTTTGAGTCCTCCGAAAGTGCCGGACGCAAGTACAGCGAGCATCAGATGATGGCCATCTTCACCCGCGATGGCTTCGTGGACCGTTACTCCGGGCGGCGGTTGATTCTGCCTGGCGCGCTGAGGCTTTTGTCCAAGCTTCTTCCAGAGGAGTTTCCGTTCCATTCGAATTGGAAAATGAGCGAGAGCCACATCATGTGGTGGGAGCTTTGCCCGACGGTGGATCACGTCGTGCCGGTCGCACGCCGCGGAAAGGATGACGAGTCCAATTGGGTCACGACGTCCATGCTGCGCAACAGCGCCAAGGCGAATTGGACTCTCGAGGAGCTTGGCTGGACGCTTCTGCCTGAAGATCAGCTCAGCAAGTGGGACGGTCTCACGAACTGGTTCCTCGGGTTTCTGGCGAAGGATGCTCAGTGTCGCGATCCGTACATTCGGAAATGGGAGCTGGCCGCGCTTCGCCAATGAAAGGTTGCTAGTGCCCCAAAGGGAGCCGACTCTGGCACGAGATCGTAAGGCATCAATAGCAGTGACGAGGCGTCGATCCAGCGATCCGCTATACCGAGTGTTGGGAACGGGACTTCGCGCAGAGCTGAAACGCCTCGGTAGGCGCCGGCATGAGAAACGCGCTGCCGTGGGATACGTCACGAGTGATGAGGACGTCGCGTTTCGTAAAGGGGACATTCTGATAGTCGATGCTTCGGATGCGATGATTGCCGGAGGTCAGACGGATGCCGAGGTGCTTCGCCGCGCTTTTGCGCGCGGGGCTTTGCTCTACAACTTGCAGGGTCTTCACGCAAAGCTGTTCCTGTTCGGCGGCGTTGCGGTTGTCGGTTCGGCAAATCTTTCGCGAAGCGCACTTTTCGAGGCTGGGCTCGTTACTACCGATCATGTGGTCGTCTCCGGTGTTGCATCACTCATCGATGAAATGGCGAGACGAGCGGATGTGATCGATGGTGCATTTCTGGATCGTGTCTCGAGAATTCCGGTGACGCGCAGATTCTCCTTGGTCGCCAAGACACGTGCTTTTCGGCCGTTGATGGTGGAGCGTGGACACCGGACGTGGCTTGTCAGCGTGAAAGAGTTGCGCGGTGACGCATTTCCAGACGAAGAGAAGATCAGAGAGCGAGGAAGCAGGACGGCATCGAAAAACTTGCGAAATCGGCGTAGTGAGGTCAGTTGGATTCGATTCGTGGGGAAAAGCCGATTCCGAGATGAGGCAAAAGAAGGCGACGCGCTGATCCAGATATATACGCCGTTCGGAGCCAAGCGCTCGCGTGTTCTGCGGCACAGCTGGATCCTTCGTGCGCAGGAGGAGCCTACATGTAAGCGGTTCTACGTAGAATCGTCACCGGACGAGGACCGCCGCGGACTGAGTTGGACGGAATTCTTGCGACTATCAGTGAAGGTTGGCTGGGGGCGAGTATCCAAACGCGCGATCCGGGAGATCCCTGAAGAGATTGCAAGACAGTTGAAAAAGCTTTGGCCAAAGGGGCCTGATCGTTAGCCGTCCAGGCTGCGCCGGTCGATGTCCTGGTGAGTGTGCACGGGCGGCATTGTAGCGGTCCATCGCCCGTCTCGGCCGCGGTCCGAGCGCTCGCTGGAGACGCCTCGGGGCAATCAGGTAATAACCGGCTAATCCGGTAATGGATTAGGTAATAAGGTTGCCGGTACCTCGCGACGGGCACGCGGCGGTGGCGGGACGCCACCGGGCCAGCCGCCGGGACGGCGGCGTTCCGTTACGACAGTCTTTGCTGCCGGATCGCCTGGATGGCGGTGTCGAGGGCTTGGAGGAAGCGCGAGCGGTCGCGTTTTTCGAAGGGGGGCGGTCCTGCCGTGAAGGCGCCGGCGCCGCGGAGCTCGGAGAGGATGTCGCGCGTGGCCAGGGCGCCGCCGACGTTGTCTTCGGTGAAGGGGCGGCCGGTGGTGCCGATGACGCGCGCGCCGTTGCGGACGCATCGCGCGGCCAGGGGGATGTCGGCGGTGATGACGATGTCTCCTTCGCCGGCGTGCTCGGCGATCCAGTCGTCGGCGATGTCCATTCCTTCGCGGACGATGACGAGGTGGAAGTGTTCGTCGGCGGGGATTCTTTGCGGTGCGTTGGCGACGAGGGTGACGGGCAGGGCGTAGCGTCTGGCCACTCGGTAGACTTCTTCTTTGACCGGGCAGGCATCGGCGTCGACGTAGATGTGCAGTCTCGATTCCTTTTCACGGCTGCCCGGCCTCGGGCCGTAGCGCTGTGCAGCGCGAGGTTCCTACTTCGCCGCCTTCCCCGTCCCGGCGTCATCCCACACGAACTCGTGGCTGCGCAAGGCTCGGCGGCGCGCGATTTGCGGCAGCACGATGCGCTGCAGATCGATGACGCGCTGGACTTTTTCCGCCGGTGAAAGCGCGCGGGCTGCGGCATGCAGCCGGCGCTTGTCGTCGCGCAATCGCTCCAGCAGCTCCACCGATGGACGCGGCGTGGTCGCGGGTTCGTTCGGCCCTCGGTTCATGGCAGTTCGAGATTGTATCGCCGCAGAATGGAGTCCAGGAGAGCAGCGTCGATGACCGATTCCTCGCGGAGGGCCGCTACCCGCTGCAGTCGTTTGGCGGTTCGGGCGCTCGGTTCCAGGTAGAGGGCGATGAGATGTTCGGGGCGGATCACGCGCACCGGGACTCCCTCATAGTCGAGCGTCGCTGCCTGTTCGATCGCTTCGTCGGCGAGTGCGTTGTGCGCGGGGATGAACTGCACAGGAATCCCTCCGATGACGATGTGTTCCCCCTCGGCCGGGTACCCGTTCGCGGCCGCCCAGCGGTAGATGGGATCGAGTGAAATGAGGAGGGTCGTCTCACCGGGAAGCAGGACGAAAACATCCAGGTCGAACGTGGCCACCGGCTCGGTCCAGAATACGAGCGCCATCGCGCCGCCGACGGCGTAGTTCGTCAGCACACCTTCGCGCTTCATCCGCTCGCTCGCCGCGAGCGCGGCAGCAAAATTGACGGCCATGCACGGGATTGTAGGGGAGCCTCGCTCAACTTGCCCCTATCGCGGTCCGGTCCGGAAGGGCGTGACGACCCGCTGGCGCGATCGTCTTTCTCAAGACCGCACCGCATCGCCACGGGCACGCGGCGGTGGCTGGACGCCACCGGGCCAGCCGGCGGGGACACCGGCGTTCCGGCGCCCCGCAGGGGGACTCCCTACTTCGCCGCCTTCCCCCTCCCTCCGCCCGCGTTGATGAAGGCGACGATGTCGTCCGAGACCGCATCGGCCGAGGGGCGGTAGAGGTACATCATGTGGCCGCCGGGGTAGTCTTTGATGGTGAGGCGGGCGGCGTCGATGCCGCTGTGCTCGAGCATGTAGCGGGTGGCGAAGTAGGAGGTGGTGAGGTCGTCGTAGCCGGCGGCGGAGAAGACGCGCAGGGCTTCGTTGTCTTTGGTGCCCTGAGCGAGGGCGCTGGTGACGTCGACGAAGCCGGCGAAGGCGCCGCGGCGGTTGGCGGGGCGTTTCCATTTGCCGTTCGCTTCGTTGTTGCCGGGGAGGTAGCGTTTGTCGAGGTCGACGCCGAGCTCGTTGCGCAGGTAGCTCTGGAAGAGGGAGATGTAGATGGGGCCGGTCTTGGCGTTGAAGGCGTCGCCGTCGGGGTATTCGCCTGCGTCGTCGAGCTCGTCCTGGGCGTAGCGGCCGTCGAGGAGGCCGACGGATTTGCCTTCCTCGCGCAGGAGCTCCTTGGTGAAGCGGATGGCGTTGATGCGCAGGTTGCTGCGCAGGATGTATTGGGTGGAGAGGCCGGTGTAGCGGTGCAGTTGGGCGGCGATGCGCTCCTGTTCGGCGCGCGGGAGTTTGTCTCCCTGGAAGAGGGCCACGAGGTAGTCGGAGCCGGCGAATTTCTCGGTTTCGCGGAGGAGGGTGTCGCGGTCTTTCCAGGCGTCGGGCAGTTTGTGGTGGTACCAGGCGGTGGCGGCCAGCGCCGGGAGATGCGTCGCGAAGGTGAGGTCGTTGCCGGCGGTGATGAAGGGGAGGGTGCCCATGTTGAGGGCGGGGGAGATGAGCACGACGCCGTTGAGGCCGATGGAGAGGTCGCCCTGGAGGCGCGGGACGAGCATCGCCGAGCGGATGCCGCCGTAGCTCTCGCCGAGGATGTACTTGGGGGAGTTCCAGCGATTGTGCTGCGTGATGAAGGCGCGGATGAAGTCGGCCACGGAGTCGGCGTCTTCGTCGTAGCCCCAGAAGTCTTCATCCTTCTTCTCGCCCATGGCGTGGCTGTAGCCGGTGCCGATGGGATCGACGAACACGAGATCGGTGGCCCGGAAGATGGTGGCAGGGTTGTCGCGCAGTTTGTAGGGAGGCGCGCCGGGATCGGAGGCGTCGCTGGGGATGTCGATCAGCTTCGGACCGACGAGCCCGAAGTGAAGCCACACCGAGGCCGAGCCCGGACCGCCGTTGAACACGAACGTGACCGGACGCTCCTCGGCGCGCGCGTTGTCTTTGGTGTAGGCGCTATCCTTCGTATAAGAGATGGCAAAGAAGCTGGCCGTGTTCTTTCCGGCGCTGTCCTTGAGGAAGATCTCCTCGGCGGTCGTGGTGTACGCCATCTCGCCCATCCGGTGCTGACGGACGAACTTCAGCGGCTTCTCTTCCGGCTTGTCGGCTGCTTTCTCCGCGGGTTTCTCGGGCGGCTTCGCTTCCTGGGCGGTGAGGGACAGGGCGAGGGCGATGAACAGAACGGCGAGTTTGCGCATCATGAAGTGCTAGTTTATCCCGAGCGTTAGCGAGGGATCTCCGGTGGCACCGCGATGATCTGTTATAGGCAAATCTATGCCGGTGCCGCCGGAGATCCCTCGCTGCGCTCGGGATAAACTGAAAAAAAAGCCTTACTGCTTGGTCATCCTCTGCCGCGCCGCCGGAGTCTCGCCGGCGCTGAAGCCGCGTTTGACCATGAGGGCTTCGACTTTGGGGTCGCGGCCCCGGAAGTTGCGGTAGCCCTCGGCGGGGTCGACGGTGTTGCCGACGGAGAAGATGTTCTTGGTCAGGCGCTGGGCTACGGCGGTGTCGTACGGGCCGCCTTCCTCGGTGAAGGCGCCGTAGGCATCCGCGGTGAGGACGTCGGACCAGAGGTAGCTGTAGTAGCCGGCCGAGTAGCCGTCGCCCGAGAAGATGTGCATGAACTGCGGGGTGCGGTGGCGCATGACGATTTCTTTCGGCATGCCCAGCTCGGCCAGGGTGTCGCGCTCGAACTGGTCGGGATTGATCGGCGTGTCGCCGGCGAGGTGGAGCTTCATGTCGACGATGGCGCTGGACAAGTATTCAACCGTGGCGAAGCCTTCGTTGAACTTGGAGGCGCGCTCGATGCGGTCGACGAGGGTCTGCGGGAGCGGCTTGCCGGTCTGATAGTGCACGGCGTATTTCTGCAGCACTTCCGGGGTGGACAGCCAGTGCTCGAGCAGCTGCGAGGGGAACTCGACGTAGTCGCGCACGACGTTGGTGCCGGAGAGCGTGGGGTAGTTGACGTTGGAGGAGAGGCCGTGCAGGGCGTGGCCGAATTCATGGAAGAGCGTGGAGGCGTCGTCCCATGAGATCAGGACCGGCTCGCCGGGCTGGCCTTTCACGAAATTCGAGTTGTTGGAGACGATGGTGGTGACGTCGTTCTGGAAGCGTTCCTGGTTGCGGTAGGCGTTCATCCAGGCGCCGGACTGCTTGCCGGGACGCGAATACGGATCGAAGTACCAGAGGCCGATGGCGCGGCCGGTGGCCTTGTCGGTCACAGCCCAGACGCGCACGTCGGGGTGGTAGACGGGGACGTCGGTGACCGGCGTGAACTGGAAGCCGAAGAGCTCTCCGGCCACCCAGAACATGCCTTCGCGCAGCTTCTCGAGCTGGAGGTACGGCTTCACTTCGTTCTGGTCGAGGTCGTAACGCGCCTTGCGCACTTTCTCGGCGTAATAGCGGTAGTCCCACGGCTCGATGGTGAGCTTGGCGCCTTGCTTTTTCTTAGCTTCAGAGTCGGCCAGTTTCTGCATGTCGGCCACTTCTTCGTGCACGCGGGCGACGGCCGGCTTCCAGACTCCTTCCATCAGCTCCATGGCCCGCTCGGGGGTCTTGGCCATGGTGTTCTCGACGCGCCAGTGCGCATGCGTGGCGTACCCGAGGAGCTTGGCGCGCTCGGCGCGCAGGCGGAGGATCTCGGTGATGGTGGCGTTGTTGTCGGTCTTGCCGCCCATGTCGCCGCGGTCGACGAACATGCGCCACGCTTTCTCGCGCAGGTCGCGGCGGTCGGAGTAGGTGAGGAACGGATCGACGGAGGAGCGGGTGTTGGTGATCACCCACTTGCCGGGGTGACCCTTGGCGGTAGCGGCGGACGCCGCAGCGTCGCGCAGCGACTGCGGCAGGCCGGCCAGGTCGGATGCCTTGTCGATGACCAGGAACTGATCGGTTTCATCGGCCAGGACGTTCTGGCTGAACGTCGTGAAGTGGTTGGCCAGCTCTTCGTTGATTGCGGCCACGCGCTTCTTGGCGGCCGGATCGAGCTTGGCGCCGGCGCGGACGAAGTTGTTGTAGTAGACCCAGGTCAGGCGCTGCTGCTCGGGCGTGAGCTGCGCCTTGTCGGGGGAGTTGTAGACGGCGTCGATGCGGCGGAAGAGCTTCTCGTTCTGCGTGATCTGGTCGTTGAACGCGGCCAGGCGCGGGGCCATCTCGCGCTCCACGGCCTGGAACTCGGGACCGTTCATGGTCGAGCTCCAGATCCCGTAGGCCGTGCCGACGTCGGTCAGCCGGCGGCCGGTGTTCTCCATGGCCACGATCGTGTTCTCGAACGTGGGCGGGGCGGGGTCATTCGCGATGCGGTCCACCTCGGCCAGGTTCTCGGCCATGGCCGTTTCCAGCGCCGGCTTGAACTGCTCGACCTTGATCTGATCGAACGGCGGAACGCCGCCGTAAGGACCGGTCCATTTGGCGAGCAGCGGGTTGTTCGGATCGATGACCACGGGTGGGGCGGTCATTTCATTGGTTGCGGCAGGGGGCGCAGCCGCGACGGGGGTCATGGTTTCCTCGGGTACCGTTTCGGTGGTCGGCTTCACATCATTCCCATTCGAGGCACACCCCACGATCGCCAACGCGATCAGCAAAGCGCTGCCAGACTTCATCCACTTTTGCATCAGCATCTCCAATTTGTTTCGTTACCGGAACCCCCCAACGCGGGGGAGAACGAGACAAATTGCCTGAAGCGTGCCGAGGTGGGGGGCTCCGCGCGGCAGCGCGCCGCGCGGAGAGGGAACCTAGCCGTTCGGGTCGATGATCACGCCGGCGTTGCTTTGGGTGCAGCGGCCGCCGTGCGGGTCCAGGCCGTTGCCTTCGTCGCAGGTGGCGGAGAGGCGCGGGGTGCCGTGGGGGTCGAAGCCGTTGCCGTCGTCGGTGGCGGCGCGAAAGGTGAAGGGGGCGATGAGGCTGAGGAGCAGCAGGAGTCGTAGCAGGGTCATGGCGTTTCCTCCTTTCTGCACGGTAGACCGGCCCGCGGCGGATTGGCGGGCTCTTCACTGGAACGTGACGGCTTCGCACGGGATCGGATGCAGAGCCGCTACAGTACGCACATGATTCCGGTCGCTCGGCGGCTGCTGCTGCGCAATCGCGGCGGTTGGATGGTCACGGTTTCCGGGATCGCGGCCACGGTGGCGCTGGTGTTGTTCCTGTTCGCGGTGCACGACGGGGCGAAGGATGGGTCGACGCGGTATGTGCGCACGGCTGCGGTCGATATCTGGATCTCGCAGAAGAACGCCGACAACATCCTCAAGAGCTCGTCGTTTCTGCGCGCGTCGCTGGCGGAGGACATCGCGGAGATCGACGGTGTGGCCGTGGCTTCGCCGCTGGCGCGGCTGATCACGAAGGCCAGCATCGGCCGGACGCGCACGTCGACGATTTTCGTGCTGGCGTTTGATCCGGAGACGAAGGTCGGCGCGCCGGGCACGGTGGGGGAGGGGTCGTCGGATCTGAAACCGGGGGAGATCATTCTCGATCGTGCGTTCGTCGAAAAGTACGGTCTCGCGGTCGGCGATGCGGTGGAGATCCAGGGCAAGCGTTTCCGTCTGGCCGGAGTGAGCGAGGGGACGAACGCTCTCGTGGCACAGTTCGGGTTCGCCCGGTTCGACGATGCGGAGGAGCTGCTCGGGCTGAAGGGAATCGCCAGCTTCATCGTGGTGCGGCTCGACAACCCCAAAGACCGTGCGGCGGTGGCGCAGCGGATCCGCGCGGCGTTTCCTGACCTGGCCGTGCATCAAGCTGCGGACTTCGTGCGCTTTCACGAGGATGAAGCGGACGCCGGAGTCCTGCCGGTGTTCGCCACGGCGGCGGCGTTCGGCGCGGTGGTGTGCGCGTTCATCGTGGCGCTGATGCTCTACAACTCCGTGCTGGAGCGCCGTGAGGATTACGCGACGCTCAAGGCGCTCGGCGCGAGTCAGCGCTACCTGCTCCGCATCGTGGTCGGGCAGGCGTTGCTGGTCACGGCCGCCGGCTGTGTCGCCGGCGCGTTGTTCGTGGCGGCGCTCACGCCTCTCTTGCGCGAGGCCGTGCCGGCGCTGGCGCTGCGTTACTCGCCGTCGCTGCTGCTCATCGTGCCGTGCGTGCTCCTCATCGGCGCCCTGGCCGCCGCGGCGCCGGTGCGCATGCTGCGGCGCATCTATCCGGCGGAGGTGTTCCGCGCATGAGCGACGTGCTGTTGCGCGCGGAATCGCTGTCGAAGGAGTACGACTCGGGCGTCGTGGTGCGCGCGGTGAGCGACGTCTCGCTCACGGTGAGCCGCGGCGAGATCGTACTGATCATCGGTCCGAACGGCAGCGGCAAGACGACGCTCCTGTCGATGCTGGGCGGGCTGATGCGGCCGACGCGCGGCATGATTCACCTCGGCGACCGCGCGCTGCACGAGCTCTCCGACGCCGCGCTCACCGACTTCCGCCTGCGCCACGTCGGCTTTGTCTTCCAGGGCTTCCGCCTGCTCGATGTGCTCAGCGTGCGCGAGAACGTGCAACTCCCGATTGAAATGGCCGGCGGCGCGAACGCGCGGCGCACGGCCGAGGAGATGCTCGCGCACGTCGACGCCCTGCATCTCGCCGAGCGTTCGCCACGCGTGCTGAGCGGAGGCGAGAAGCAACGCGTGGCCATCGCCCGCGCGCTCGCCAATCAGCCGGACCTGATCCTGGCCGACGAGCCGACCGGAAGCCTCGACTCCGCGGCCGGCGAGGCGGCCATCCAACTGCTCACCGGCACCGCGCGCGCCGAGGGACGGGGCGTCGTCATCGTCAGCCATGACACGCGGATTGCGCCTCATGCCGACCGCATCATTCGGATGGTGGACGGAGGCATACCGGTGAGAAATTAGACCTCCGTCCTGTTGGCCCTTTTCTCCGGGCGTTTGCGCTTTGTCCTTTGAAATGGAGGACAACATGAAACGCATTGCTGCCTGGTGCCTCTTCGCACTTCTCATTCCGATCCATGCGTTCCCGGATCACAGGTTCGCCGCCTTCTGGGAGATGTCGGAAAACCAGCTCCCGGTCGAACAGGGCGGACGCGCCAACTCGATCGCCGTCAATCCGCTGGACGACCATGAGATGTTCGTCACGTCGGACAGCGGCGGTCTGTTCAAGAGCATCAACGGGGGCCTCACGTGGGACCGGATCGACGAGCTGCCGGTGATCTTCACGCAGGATGTCGCGTACGTCGACTCGCAGACCGTGCTCGTGACCGCGAAGGCCGATTTCAAGACGCAGAACGGGGGTGGTCTCTGGCGAGGCAGCCGCTTCGCGGACGACTGGGCGCCGGTATCCCTGCCTCTTCCGGACCCGAGCGTCCGGGTGAGCGGCTACGGAATCTCGGTCGGAGGCGGGGGCAGAATCATCGCCGTCGGCACGTCGGTCGGCGTGTTCGTGAGCACCAACGGCGGGGCGACCTGGGGCTACTCGAACATCTTTGGCGGCTCCGAGAAGCGGGTCTTCTCGGTGCTGGTCGAATCCGGGAGTCCCTACCGGATCTACGCCGCGGGACAGCCCGGAGTGCGCGTCGCCACCACGGACCCGCCCACGTGGGTCGCGCCTGGTCCGAATCTCGGGATCGGCAGCGTCTTCGACATCCACGCTCTCGGCAAGTCGCCGCTGTCGAACATGCAGGCGTACGCCGTGAATTCGCAGGGCCGGCTCTATGTCACCGAGAACGGGGGCAGCACCTGGAGCCGGATTCTCTCGGCGGGCGAGGGCAACATCTCCTGCCGCGGGACGACGTTTCTCAAAGCACAGGTGCGCTCCATTCACAACTGGCCGTGGCTCGAGCTGTACCTCGGAAACCTCTGTGGGCTCTCCCGCAAGCGCGTGCAGCTCCTCGGGACCCCGAGCTACTCCGGCTCATGGGAAACCATCTCCACCGGTTCCGCCAACCCGCGCGATCTTGTGCTTGTCCAGGGCGAGCCCAAGCTGCTGGCCACGAACCAGGGTCTTCACAGGTCGCCCGACGGCGGAGGGACGTGGCCGTTCATCGGCGGCGCCGGTGCTGGCTATAACGCGCTCCAGATCCAGCAACTCAAAGGGCAATGGGTCGACGGTTCGATGAGCCCGGATCTCTACGTCGGCACGCAGGACACGGGGATCTGGGCCGCGGACGGCTTGGGCGTGATCCACGGCTTCGTACCCGGCGACGGGTTCTACATCGACGCGGAACCGCGAGTCGGGAACGCAGCCGATTCGCAGATCACGTTCTCGACCTGCCACCTCAACTGCAACCAGGTCTCGGGCCAGCATCTCGCCAATCCCATGCCGTGGGACGACTCGCCCAGTTCCATCGGGATGCCGCCGGTCTTTCTCCGCCGGTCCCAGTACGTCCAGAACACGGGGCCGGGCTCCTCCAGCGCCGGACTGGATCTGACGAAAAACTCCGGAGACGACTGGAAGGAATTCGTGCGGTTTACCGAGGGACCGGCCGGCCCCCCGAAGGTCGCACGCACCGGCGAGATCGATCTCACGACCGTCCTCTATCAGCCGTTCCGGATCAACCTTCGGACGCGGTTGCTCCGGATCGAGAGCCTTCCGGAGCCCCTTGGGAATCGCGTGGTCCGTCCGGCGATGGGTGGCTTCGGAGGGCTGGCGTTCAACCAGACGTTGTTCACCTCTTACCAGGTCTTCGGCACCGACCCGGGGAACGGGTTCCATCTCATCGCGCCGGACGTGATCGACGTCCCGCCCAACATGCTCTACGGGCGGATGATGGCCACCGATGACGGCGGTGAGAACTGGTATGAGCTGCCTGCGCTGACCGACTACGTGACCGGCGGCGGCGCGGTGCAGTTCCGGGCCGACATGAGTCAGGCCGGAGTGAAGGAGTCTTCCAACGTCTCGGCGATCAGCTTCTGTCCGGACGATCCGAACCTGGTGCTGGCCGGCACGGTCGACGGCGGGATCTTCTACTCGGGCGACAACGGCGATACCTGGGGGAAGATCGAGGGTACGAGCAACGCGACGTACGTCACGTCTTTCTACTGGCAGGATGCCAACACCGTCTACGTCTCGACCTTCGGCCGCGGTCTCTGGAAGCTGGTCAACCGGCAGATTGCCTTCCCCGAGGCCATCGACGTGTGGTGCGGCGGCACCTGCAACATCCTCTCGAACGACGGAGCGCCCGGCATGCCGCGGTTCGACGGCGGGGTCTTCGCCTTCGGCGGAGAGATCCTCGGCGTGCGCGCGGAGAAGGGTGTGCTCCGCGAGGTGTTCGTCACGCCCGGCAGCTCGGTCGTGTTCACGGGCGATCCGAAAGATCCGCAGCAGGACATCGCCATCACCATCAGCGACGGCAAGAACACGAAGGAGTTCGAGCCGCTGCCGAAGGGACCCGACGGCTGGATCATCACCGGAGCCGTCTTCACCAGCGGAGACGAGCTGACCGGCACCGTCTTCGCCGGCTCCGAATGGAGCCTCACGCACAGCGAGAAGTAAGAAAGAGCTTTAGGTGGGGCCAGACCCCACCTAAAGCATCTGTGCGGAGACATACAATGAGCGCGAACGACCTATGCGAATCGCGCTCGTCTCTCCCCGTGGTCCTCTCTATCGCCACCGTTCCGGGATCTGGAAGAAGTCGCTGCGCTATGCCCCGCTGACGCTGACCACGCTGGCGTCGCTGATCCCGCCTGAGCTCGAGGCAGACGTCGTGCTGATGGATGAAGGGATCCGCGACATCGATAAGGACATCGACGTCGATCTGGTCGGCATCAGCCTGATCACCGGCACCGCGCCGCGCTCGTACGAACTGGCCGCACACTTTCGCAGCCGCGGCATCCCCGTCGTCCTCGGCGGCGTGCACGCCACGCTCCTGCCGGACGAAGCGCAGCAACACTGCGATGCGCTCGTGACCGGATACGCCGAGGACACCTGGCCGCAGCTCCTGCGCGACTTCCAGGCCGGACGCATGCAACGGCGCTACGACCAGTCGCCGGGCCTCAAGCTCGAGAACCTGCCGCTCCCGCGCCGCGATCTCTTGCCGGCGCGCAACTACATCACCCTGCACACGATCGAAGCGACGCGCGGCTGTATCCACAAGTGCGAGTTCTGCGTGGTACCCTCGGCATGGGGGCGTCCGCTGCACAAGCCGATCGGGGAAGTGATCGCCGACGTGCGGCAGATGAAGCCGAAGAAGCTGATCTTCCTCGACCTCAATCTCATCTCCGAGACCGACTACGCCAAGGAGCTCTTCCGCGCGCTGATTCCGCTGCGCGTGCGCTGGGGCGGCCTGGCCACGACGATGATCGCCTGGGACGACGAGCTGCTCGATCTGGCCGCGGAGAGCGGCTGCGCGGGCCTGCTCCTCGGGTTCGAGTCGCTGAGCGACGGCGCTCTGGCGGAGTCGCGCAAGCAGTTCAGCTCGCGCATGGAGTACCAGACGGTCATCCAGAAACTGCACGCCCGCAAGATCGCCATCCAGGGCTGCTTCGTCTTCGGCTTCGACGACGACGACACCAGCGTCTTCGAGCGCACCGCGCAGTTCGCCATCGACCAGCACATCGACCTGCCGCGCTATGCCATCCTGACGCCGTTCCCCGGCACCCCGCTCCATCAGCGCCTCGCGTCCGAGGGGCGGTTGCTGACCACCGACTGGAGCTACTACGACGGTCAACATGTTGTCTATCGCCCCGCCCGCATGACCGCCGAGGAACTGCAGCAGGGGACCGAACGCGCCTGGAAGATGACCTACAGCTACCGCGGCATGTTCCAACGCCTCGCCGGCGCTCGCGTCCAGCTCCCGATCTCGATTCCCGCGAACCTCGGGTACCGGTTCTACGCGCATCATTTGAACAAGTACTACACATGCGACTGGTCGTTGCCGAGTGCGGCGAGGGCGGCATGACTCCCCCCGTCATTCTGAGCGAGCGCGGGGGGAGGGCGTGAGCGAAAGAATCTCAAAATGCGTAACACGTGGCACAGGCGATGGTTTTCGTAGTTTGAGATCCTTTCGCTCACACCCGCCCACCACGCTCGCTCAGGATGACGAGGGTGACCCATGCGCCTGACCCTCATCCACCCCTGCATCGGCCGCCGCGTCGGCGAAAAGTACATCCGGACGTGGCAGATGGAGCCTTTGGCTCCGGCGGTGCTGGCAGGACTCACGCCTGCCGACGTCGAGGTGAAGTTCTACGACGACCGCATGGAGCTGATTCCGTACGACGAGCGCACGGACCTCGTCGCCATCAGCGTGGAGACGTACACGGCGCGGCGGGCGTATGAGATCGCGTCGGAGTATCGCAAGCGCGGGGTGCCGGTGGTGATGGGCGGGTTTCACGCCACGCTGGTGCCGGATGAAGTCGCGGAGTATGCGGATGCCGTCGTGATCGGGGAAGCCGAGGGACTGTGGCCGCGGCTCATCGACGACTTCCGGCATGGGCAATTGCAGCCGACCTATCGCGCGCATGTCCGGCCGAACCTCGCCGGCACCGGTCCCGACCGCACGATCTTCGCGGGCAAGCGCTACCTGCCGCTCGGGCTCATCGAGGCGGGGCGCGGCTGCCATTTCAAGTGCGAGTTCTGCGCGATCCAGTCGTACTTCAACAGCACGCAGACGCGCCGGCCGGCGGAGGAAGTCGTCGAAGAGATCCGCCGCAATCCCAAGCCGCTCTACTTCTTCGTCGACGACAACATCACCTCCAATCTGGAGGAGGCCAAGGAGCTCTATCGCCAGCTCATCCCGCTCAAGATCCGCTGGGTGAGCCAGGCCAGCATCAACGTCGCGCACGATGACGAACTGCTGCATCTGTTGCGCGCCAGCGGTTGCCAGGGCCTCTTGATCGGCTTCGAGTCGCTGAACCCTGAGAACCTGCGCAAGATGCACAAGTCGTTCAACACCATGAAGGGTGGCTACGCGGTGGCGCTGGAGAACCTCCGCCGCCACGGCATGCGGCTGTACGTCACGTTCATCGTCGGCTACGACGGCGACTCGCACGAATCGCTGCGCGAGGTGATGCGCTTCGCCGAGGAGCACAAGTTCTACATCGTGGCCTTCAACCACCTCACGCCGTTCCCCGGCACGCCGCTCTACGAAAGGCTGCAGAAGGAAGGGCGGCTGCTGTTCGACAAGTGGTGGCTCGATCCCGGCTATCGCTACGGCATGGTGCCGTACACGCCGTGGGGCATGACCGCGGACGAAGTGAAGGAAGGCTGCATCACCGCGCGCAAGGAGTTCTATCGATTCGGCTCGATCTGGCGGCGCAGCCTCGATAGTGTGAACAGCGGCTCGGCGTACATGGGCGCGAAGTTCTTCACCATCAACTGGCTGATCCGGCGCGAGGTCACGCAGCGGCGCGATTATCCCCTCGGGCACGAGGGATTTCGCGGACCGCTTCTGCGCGTGGGTAACGCATGAACGACGATGTCGCCTTCTCGCTGGCTACCAGGGCCGATGACGCCGGCATCCGCCGGTTGCTCTCCTCGAACCCGATCCCGGGAAAGATCCGCATCCGCTACGAGCGCGAGCCCGACTACTTCGCCGGCTGCGCCACGATGGGCACGACGCAGGTGCTCGTCGCGCGCGCCGAGGAGCGGGTCATCGGCGTGGCCTGCCGCGCTGTCCGCCCCATGTACATCAATGGCGAGCGCGCCGACGTCGGCTACCTCGGGCAGCTCCGCGTCGATCCGCATTTTCGCGGACGCTGGCTCGTGTTGCGCGGCTTCCGCAAACTGCACGAGCTGCATCGAGAAGCGCCGCCGCGCGGCTACGTCACCACCATCATCGAAGGCAATGACGAAGCCGAAGGAGTGCTCGTGCGGCTGGCGCGCGGGCCGATGCCGCGGTATCGCAAGCTCGACCGGCTCATGACGCTGGCCTTGCCGGTCGCGCGGGCGCCGCGTGTCGAGCGACTGCAGCCGAAACACTCGCTCGCCGAGATCGTGGCGTTTTTGAATCGCGAGGGGAGTCGCAAGAACTTCTTCCCGGTGTACGAGGAACAGTCCTTCAAAGACGGCACGACACGCGGCTTCGATCCGAAAGACTTCATCGTCATCGAGCGCGATGGTGTCATCGCCGGCGTGGCCGGACTGTGGGACCAGAGCGCGTACAAGCAGAGCATCGTCGACGCCTACGACCCGCTCACGCGCGCCGCGCGCCCGATCTACAACACCGCCGCCAAAGTGCTGCGGCGTGCCACCTTGCCGAAGCCCGGCACTGTGCTGCGATTCGGCTACGGCAGCTTCTTCTGCGCAGTGAACGACGATCCGGCCATCGCGCGGGAGCTCATCACGCGGCTGCTCGCCGCCGCGCGCGAGCGGGGTCTCGATCACCTGCTCGTTGGATTCGCGGAAAGCGATCCGCTGCTCGCGGCCGCGCGCACCTTCCGCCACGTGGCCTATCCTGCCGGCATCTTCACCGTCGCCTGGGACGACGAAAACTTTTCCGACTTTCATGACCGACTCGACGCACGCCCCCGATACCTCGAGATCGCCTCGCTGTGACGTCACGCCGAGGGACGCGCTCTCGCCGCAAGATCGCGACGAGATGTTCGCGCTGTACTCCGACTACTTCACCGCGCGCCGTGACGTCTTCGAGCGCGACCTCGACGAAAAAGACTGGGTCGTCCTCCTGCGCGACGAACAGGGCCGCGTCGACGGCTTTTCGACCTTGTTGCGCATGGATGTCGGCGACGTCACCGTCTTCTTCTCCGGCGACACCGTCGTGGCCCGGCACCGCTGGGGCACCTACGACCTGCCGAAATTCTGGGCCAAGCACGTCTTCGCCGTCGCCGAAACGCTCGCCCCGCGCGAGTCGTACTGGTTCCTCATCAGCAGCGGCTACCGAACGTACCGCTACCTGCCCGTCTTCTTCCGCGAGTTCTACCCCGCCTTCGACCGAACCACACCCGACGACGTGCGGACTCTGATCGACCGCATCGCCAGAGCCAAATTCAACGGCTCCTGGGACCCGGCCGCCGGAGTGGTACGCCTGGCCACCCCCGCCCCGCTGCGCGCCGGCATCTCCGACCCTGAAGAACGCATCGCCCGCGACCCCCACGTCCGCTTCTTCGTCGAAGCCAACCCCAACCACGCCGCCGGCGACGAACTGGCCTGCCTCGTGCGCGTCTCCCCCGAAAACGTCACGCCCGCCGGCTACCGGATGATCCGGTGAGACCCCTCTGCCTCGCCGCCAACGCGGCCTGGCTCGCCTCGTCCGTGCCGGCCGCGCTCGCGTTCCACGCCAACATGGACCGCGCCGCCGAAGTGCAGGAAGAAATCCTCCTGCGCATCCTGCGAAGGAACGGACTCGGATCCATCCGTTCCGTCCGCGAATACCAAGAACGCATCCCCGTGCGCACCTACGACCAATACGGCGAGATCACCGCCTCCGGCATCACCCACTACGAACACACCAGCGGCTCATCCGGCGCCGCCAAACGCATCCCCTACAACCGCGCCCTCCGCGCCGAGATGGGCCGCGCCATCGCCCCATGGATCGCCGGCCTCTTCGCCACGCAGCCCGGAGCATTCGCCGGCGAAGCCTACTGGTCCATCTCGCCGGTCCTCTCCTCGGACACATCCACCACCTCAGACGAAGACCACCTCGGCCCCATGCGCGCGCGCCTCGTCCGTGCCGTACAAGCCGTACCGTCGGACGTGCGCTTCATCCAGGACCTCGACACCTTCCGCCGCACCACCCTCGCCCACCTCCTCCGCTGCCGGACCCTCTCCCTCATCTCCGTCTGGCACCCCAGCTTCCTGCTCCTCCTCCTCGGCGACCTCCGCGACCAGGCCGCCGACCTCTGGCCCAACCTCCGCGTCATCAGCTGCTGGACCGACGCCAACGCCGCCCGCGACGCCGCCGAGCTCGCGCGCATCTTCCCGCGCACCCACATCCAACCCAAAGGCCTCCTCTCCACCGAAGGCTTCATCTCCATCCCCATCCCCATCCCCATCGCCGGCGCCCCCGCCCCCGCCCTCGCCTACCGATCGCACTTCTACGAGCTCCGCTGCCTCGAAACCGACCGCGTGCTGCTCGCCACGGAAGGGGAGGTAGGACGCCGCTATCGCGTGGTGCTCACCACCGGCGCCGGCCTCTATCGCTACGACACCGAAGACATCATCGAGATCGTGGGCTATCGAGGCGCGTGTCCGCTCTTGCGGTTCGTCGGACGGGCGGAGCACGTCTCCGATCACTACGGGGAAAAACTCAACGAGATCTTTGTTCGGGAGCGGCTGGAGAGTGTGTTGGGTACATTCGGCGTGGTTGCGACGTTCGCCATGCTCGCGTGCGAAGAAAACGCCTACGTGCTCTTCATAGAAAGCGCGGCCGACGATTCGTTGCTGCTCGAGGTTGTGTGTGTGCTCGACGCCGCGCTGCGCGAAAACGTTCACTACGACTACTGCCGCCGCCTCGGGCAACTCGACGCGCTGCGTGTGTTTCGCATCGCGCACTACGGCTCCGCCACCTACCTCGCGCACGCTGGGCAGCGCCTCGGCGGTGTCAAGCTCACTGCGCTCGATCCGCGGGGTGGGTGGGCGGGGCGGTTTGAGGGGGGGGCTTAGGGCGGGGTCAGGTCTTCGCTCGGGAGACCTGACCCAGATCGTTCACGTGAGTACCCGTTTCATGGCCGGTTCTCGAGGCTCGTACGTTGGAACGCCCGCGCGATCTCGTTCACTTTGAACAGGAACCCGCCAAAGATGCGTAGATCGTCCGTGCCGGGGCCGCCATTGAAGTGAATTCCGGCGTAGAACGGGACGAGATTTCCGCCCATGCCGGGGAGGCGCACGCCGGCATCGATCATGATGCGGTTCGCTCCCTTGCGCGGCTTGCCGTCGAGTGTCGTTCCGTACTGTTCGAAGTGCCCCCAGGTGATCTCGATGAATCGGATTGGTACAGTGTTCTCTTGGTCGAGCTTCGGCGAGCCTTTCTTGGTCTGGTGGTGAGTGAATTTGAAACCGAGTTGGGTTCGGCGGATGGTCGTGTCACCGTCTGTGTCGACTGTTGCACGCGTCGTCATGCCAGCTAGAGCTAGGACCCCGATGCGTATCGCGTCGAATTTCACGCCGGGGCGGGTCGAGGTCGGGGTATAGCTCCTGAAAATACCGTAGTCCGGCTGCCACAATACGTACAGCGAGCCGGTGAACGCATCATCGAATCCTTTTTCCTTGTTCGGGTCTTTGCCCAGACCCTTGCCGAACGGAAAGCTGGCGAACTGCATGTTGATGCCGCTGTGGACCAGTGAGCCGCGGAACATGTTCGCTTTGGCCGGAGGTTTACCTTTGTCGATCGGGTCGTCCTTTGTCTTCTTTGCTTTGCCCGGATCGTCCTCTGTCTTCTTCGCGTTGCCGGTCGGGTCGTCCTCTGTCGCCATGCCAGTCCCCTCGTCATCAGTCACGTTCCCTGGCCAGATCGTGTCGAAGGTCACTCTCGCCGTGGGCGCAGCCTCGGAGAAGCCGACCGACTTCTTCGTCTTGACCGGCGGGTCTCCCGTCTCCGTTTCGACATAGTCATTCGTGAAGGTCGAGCCGATGAAGAGCTCGGTGAAGACGCGCCGGCTGAAGAGCGACTCCTCGAATTCGAGCTCGCCGGATAGTTCGACTGTCTGTTCTCCCAACTGGATCTCCTCGCCGGCGGCGTTCAAGGGGATGGCGAGAAACTCCAGTTCCAGATCCTCGCCGGCCTCGAGCGATATGGTTGCTTTACCCGTCGCGTCCGTGACGAGGTTAACTTTGCTCTCACGTGGTCCTTGGGCGTTGACGAAGACCCGGGCGTCGCTGTCGCCGACGACGCGCACGCGCATCTTCTGAAAACTTGCTGGCTCGTCGCTCTTCGTTCCCCCCTTCGCGGTGATGACGAGTGCTTTCGGGTAGACAGTTCGCTTTGTCAGGGGTCCGGTCTCTTGGTCGACCGAGAATTTCGTAATGCGGCGCCAAGCGAATACTTCGCTGGTTTCCCCGCTAGCCACGTCAAGAACAACATCAGGTTTCGTCTTCGTAACCAGCGTTACCTCGGCCCTCCCATCACTGCCGGTGTCAACCGAGGCCGTGCGACGTAGTTCGGTGTCAGGCTCCCCTTTCTTCTTGACCACCGCGTCGAAACCGGCACGCACCGTTACCGTGATTGATTGCGACACGGCGGGGACACCAGTGTCCGTCTTCGCCTCAAATACGAGGTTGTAGCCGCTGGCTTTTTGTGTTTCGAGCGGTCCTTCTGGCGGGGTGACGATTGTGATTGTCTTGACTGCCTGGGCCGCCATACTGACCGTCATCAGAAACGTTGCTGCGCACAGAAGTGCTCGAATATGGGATGTCATCGGAACCCTCCTTCTCAGTGTCGGAGAGACAGTTCGACACTTTTCCCTCGCGTCATCGCGGCAACCAAGAAGATAGGTGTGGAGTGACATCGGCAGTGGCGTTGATGGCGAGGATGATCGGACATCATTGTGACTACGTCCGGTAGTTCCCTTCCGGGTCCGCCTTGGGAAAGGAGGATCGGGCAGGGAAATCCGCTCGCGTGTCCCTCCTACTTAGACCCTTGATTCAAAGGAGCTAAACATGCGTCGGTTCGTCTTGGCTGTGGCTGTCCTCTACGCGATGAATGCGTCCGCACTCGACAATCCTCCCGCATTTCCGAACGGCCGTGGTGTCCGCGAGTTGCGTGCGGCTGTCGTCTGCTACGGAGGCGTGTCGCTGGCGATCTACATGTATGGCAACGTGCGCGAGCTGCATCATCTCGCGCTCGCGTCATCGGCACTCGAATGCGACGCGGGCGGGAATCCGAGATTTTGTGGCAGTGCGGTCAAACCCGGGACGGCCTACGGTGCTCTGCCAGCGAGCGCCAAACCCTATTACGAGGCGCTCGTCAAATTGTGGGACGACGATCCGAACGAGGTGCGAACGCGTGTCGTGATCGACATCATCTCCGGCACGTCCGCGGGCGGCATCAATGGAATCTTTCTGGCGAAGGCGCTGACGCACAACCGCAGCATCGAAGGGCTACGCCAGCTTTGGTTCGAGGAGGCGGACATCAGGAAGTTGGCCACGGGAAGGCCGTGGTGGCTGCGCGCGCCGCTGCGGGTGCTCCGCGGAAAGTCGGCGCTCGGCGGCGACTCATGGCTCAAGGAACTACACCTCGCGCTCGAGGACATGGACCATCCGGACAAGGCCGGCCAGCCCGCGATTCCGAGTCTGCTCTGGCTCGACCAGCCCCTCGATCTGCTGGTCACATCGACTGATTTCTACGGCACCGAGCGACCGATCGAAGTGGGCGATCCGCCGATCGTGTCGGAGCTTCGATACGACCACGTCTATCGCTTTTCCGCTTTGCGCAACGGCAGCGGCCTGGTGCAGCGCAGTGAATTCGAGGATAAGGACAACGTCGCGCTTGCGTTTGCCGGCCGTTCGAGCGCGTCCTTTCCCGTCGCCTTTCCGGCCATTCCCATCGAACAGCTGAAGAAGGCGTTGAACAAGCCCAGTCTCGACACGGCCGTGCTCGCAGACCGGTTCTTCCGCGACAGGGTCATCGATCTGCAGAACGCCACGAACGACGATTTCGCAAAGCATCTCTTTCTCGTCGATGGGGGAGTGCTCAACAACTATCCGTTCTCGATCGCCCATCGCCGCGTGAGCGGCCGTTCGCCCAGCCTGGAAACGCGGCGCGTGTTCCTGTACCTCGAGCCCGATCCGCGCGTGCCGCGCGCATTGTCCGGATTCCAAGGGCAGGGTGATCCGAAGGCGCTGCAAATGTTGTTGGGCGCGAAGTCGTCGATTCCCGGAGCGCAGCCGATCGCGCAGGATCTTCTTGAGATCCACCAGCACAACCAGCGCGTGAGACGCATCGGCGAGATCATCCGCCAAGATGAACGACGGGCGCAGGACGAGTGGGTCGGGAGGCGCAGGGGAACGTCGGTCGCCTCGCAGGTCGAACAGAGCATGAATGTCGACCTCGATCCGAAGCGACTGGGCGAGAACTCTGCGACTCCCGATTCCGCGCGCGACAACATCCGGAAGATCCGCGACGAGATCGACGCCGATGCGGCGTCGCGCCTCGGCCTCGCCGAAGAGGCGTACATCCGTTTGCGCGTCGCGTCGGTGCTCGACCAGTTCAGCCGCGTCCTCGGGCGCGCGGTCTGCGGCCTGCGCGACGAGTACGACGGACCACGCACAGCGCTGATGCGCGAGATCGTCAGACAGTGGGCGGCGGAGCAGCCGTTCATGGGCAGCACCGACGAAGCTGCGAAAGCGCGCGTGGAGTTTCTGAACGCCTACGACCTCGGCCACCTACGCCGGAAGCTGCGCTTCGTCGACGACTGGCTCAACGCGCAGTACGCACCGAAGGGAGGGCAGATCAACTACAACCTCGAACGCGCCCAACTGCAAGCCGCGCAGATTGCGATCGCCGAACAGGTCCAGACGATCAGCGGTTGCGTCAGCGGTCAGTGTCTCGTCGAGCTCGGGCTCGGCGACAAGATCGAGCCGGTGAGGCGCGCGATCTGCGTGCGCGTCGAGGGTACTCCCGCGGAGCATGCGGCGAGCATCCTGAAGAATCCCGAAGCCCGCGCGGCGATCGACGCGCTCGCGGCGGCAGTAGGGAAAGGCTTCCTCAAGAAGCAGGAAGACGTGCTCGCGAGCCTCTACGTCAGTTTTATCCGGCAGACGGCGGGTTGGCCCGACAATGGCTCCGCGCGCGCGGTGCTGGCCCGTTACCTCGGATTTCCGTACTGGGATCGCGTGGCATACCCTTACACAGCGTTCTCCGGTGTGGGCGACCTCGCCTACATCGACATCAACCGGATGAGTCCGACCGACGCGCACGCGCTCTCGACCAGAGGTGCCGGAAAACTCGTGGGCGAGGGGCTCGGACACTTCAAAGCCTTTCTCAGTGCCGACGGACGGCAGACCGACTATCTGTGGGGACGCTTCGATGGTGCGGAGCGCCTGCTTCACGTGATCGGTGTCCGCAACGATCCAGCACGCGTGAGGTCGTTGCTGCAAGAGATCATGGAGGACGAGAAAAAAGCGAAGGTGATGGCGCCGAAAAATCTCAAGGTCATGGAGCAGTGTCTCTTGCATCCAAACAGTTGTTAGGGATCGTTTCCGCTCGAAGGAGGCTTGATGAGCGACGTCCATCCGAATATCGAATATCAGCATGAGCATCGGCTTGCAGTCGTGATGTATGGCGGTGTGTCGTTGGCGATTTACACGTCGTGCGAGGAATGGCCCTCAAATTCTCGCCGCCACTGACCCGGAGAACTTTCTCTGGACCATGTACATGCGGGTGGCGTGCGAAATGTCGGCAGGGAGGCGGAACCTGCTCAGGAGGTTCTGCGTTGAAGATGATCAACAAGGAGGCGTAGTCGCTGACCGCCGTTAAGGGGGAGGAGCAATTGTCACAAGCATCGCGTCTGTCGCTGTGCTGGCTCATGGTGAATGTCACGCTGACGTCGGTTCTGGCTCAGGATCCGGGTCCTACCGGTGATGCGGCTCCATTGCTCCATGAGTTATTACGTTTTGATTTCGTGATGGGCGCACGCTCGCACCACAGCAATGGCGAGACCTCCTATCGTCCCCTTCACGGGGTCCGCCACGGGCATTTCAGAACCGATGGCGCGGGAGGTCGTTGGCTCGTCGGCGACAGCTCAAGGGTCATCGCATACGCGACGGAGAGCGTCTCGCATGATCTCCAAGTTGACGACGAAGAGGAATCAGGTTCCCCGGTAACGGCAGACATTCAAGAACCTCAGAACCCGCCCACTTCACCCGCAGAGACGACCGTCCCTACTCTGCAGCAGTCGCACCCAGCCCCGGAATTGTGCGATTCAGAAGCCCTTGCCCGAGAGCTTGAACCACTACATGCCGAGCATGTACGTGCGATTCTCCAACGATGTGACCAGACCGGAATCGATCCGGCACCATTTCTCGAGCGTATTGTCGTAGCAGGCGGAGACGCCGAAGCGAAAAAGCGCTATGTTGACGCCTTTGGCCTCTACGAAATCGCCGCGGATCGCGGTCACGTACGAGCAACAGCGCTCCTCGGCTACTTCTACATGAATGCCCTGGGGGTCGATCAAAACGATACGCGGGCCGTGGAGCTCTTTCAAAAGGCGGCAGCGAAAGGGAATGCTGCCGCACACGCGAATCTCGGCCGCATGTACGAGTTGGGTCGCGGTGGATTGCTGCCGTCGCGCGCCGATGCGGAGAAACACTATTCCATTGCCGCAGCGGCCGGAGATAAGTACGCCCAGGGACGCCTCGTCGCTTTTCGCGCCGCTGCACTACCTGAGCCGACGCGTGCCCCACCGCCATCTCCAGCCCTCGGTCCGGACACGCTCACCGTTGATCTCGTCCACGCCACCGAGCTTTCGGATTGGCAATCGGAGGCGCGCAATCACGCATGCGGGTCCGAGTTCGTACGAGATGAATGGCTGGTTGTGGATCCCACAGTGGGAGACCTTCCGCTGGCGACGGTTCCGGGGCAGGTACGGCTCCGTAGATCTTCCGATGGCAATTACAGGATGATCCTGCGCGATCATCGCTTCGGAAACGCGTGGCATTTCGTTTTTGGGATCGATTCCGCCGGCATTGTCATCCCCAGGCATGAAGGGCACTGTCCGGAGGCGCTCATCGCATCGATCAAGAGCACTCTGTCAGGTCGCGAGATTACGATCGCGGCATTCGCGCGCTCCTGCGTCTGCGGCCTCAGCGGATTTGTGGGCGATGGTTTTCACCCCGGCCTTTCTTTCGATCTGCGTGTCATCGACGTCCGGTTCGTTTCGAGGGTAGGCGGCCTTTCACTGCGGATCGTCGGCGGGGATTTCGCTCCCGTCCCCCTTCCGCACGAAATAACCTTCACCGAGATGGGAAACGAGTATTACTACGCCGTCATAGAAGGTGCAAGAACCAAAGCGGTGTACGCGCTGCGATGGAAGTGGAACGAAAATGGCTCAGGCATTCTCCACGTCAATAAGAAAGCCTATCCATTCGGCAAACGCACTGAGAAGCTAACGATCTCGGTCGCGATACCTGATTGATCGCTTATGACCAAAACGGACACAGTGATGGTCATCCTGCTGCCGATTCTCGTCACGGCCATGCTGGGCGCCACGGAGATGTGGGTCAGCCGGGACTCATCCCCGCAGCCGAAACTGGATGCCGATCAGCTGAAGACGGTAGTGGAGCTGGACCAGGAGCTGATCAAGTTGTTCATCAGCCTTGCCACCGCACTCATCGGCGGCATCGCCTACTACGTCAAGTCGAGCGGCTTGTTCACGCGGCAAACGGAGGGAGCATTGCCCATTCTGGTGGCCACGACCACCGCTTCCATCCTGTCCATCTTCTTCGGCCATCTCTTTCTCACCAACCTGCGGAACCAGCTCGCACTGAATAAATTCAATGTCCACAGCAAAGCGACCGTCTGGCCTGAGCGTCTGCAATACATATTCTTTCTGTTCGCGCTCACATGGTTCGCGCTTCTGGCGTTGCGGATCGAGCGGCGCCGGTCGCTCTCCGACGAGGACGACATCGAAAGCGACGAGATATAGTGAGCGTGCTTAGAACGTCAACGACGCCCAGATGCTCTCCCAATCGGCTTTCGAGAGAGCCGAGGCGCGAACCATCTCGTCCGACGTGACGAGTCACATGCCGCGGCGCTTGTGAAGGCGAACGCGCGCCCAGGTTCGTGTGCATGACGAGGCACACGTGCGGATCCTCTCGCCACATGGCCGCGGAAGCGCGCCGTGCCCAAAGGAGCGCAGGCGTCCTAACTTCTTCAAAGCGGTGAGTGGCGCGTAGTTCCATGTCGCCCGGCATTCGATCATCGCCTTACGTCCACCTCCCTCATGTAACGGTAACCCTTCGAGGCTGCCCACACGGCGAGCGAATCTTTGAGGAGCACACGATGTAGGCGGACGCTTGAAGCGCGGATGTCGCTCAGTGACGACGTGGGACGCACGCGAGTGCGTGCACAAATGAAACGCCGCCTTTCGGCGGCGAATCGATCTCGCAATTGGGGTGCTGACGGCGCTCAAACCCGCGACATCCGGCGTGACAGGCCAGACGGCTAGCTCCCTTCGCTACTTCCGCGCGTGTGGCTGTTTCGCGGTGCCGATAACGGAAGTTCGTAGCGAAAGGAGCCACCTTGCGAGCAGGGTATGGAACTGCGACTTTGAGAATTCTTCGTAGCCGGTCCCTCTCACCGAAAACTACAGCGTCGTGGGGAGAACACATGGCTGAAGAGCTTCATCGCTTGCCCGAAGTGTTGCGTGAGGAGTTCGTCCGGTTGCATGGCGATCTGCCTCCGAAGACGGTTGCTGCGCTGGACGCGGCGGACCGGGTCAGGGACGCTGCCATCAAGGCGGCCACCGGCGACAAGGCGGCGATCGAGGCTGCCACGGCGTCGGCGGAGAAAGCCGCCGATGCCGCCAAGCTGAAGGCGATCTACGCCGCCATTCACGCGCTGAACGACGACGCGAAGAAGGCGCGAAGCGCGCTTTGCATTTCAGGCGGCGGCATCCGCAGCGCGACGTTCGCCCTCGGCATCATCCAGCGGCTGGCCAGTTTTGGACTGTTGAGCAAGTTTCACTACGTCTCGACCGTATCCGGAGGCGGATACATCGGCAGCTGGCTTTCGTCGTTCATACGTCGCAATCCGGACGGCATCAAGAAGGTCGAGCGTGACCTCACCGATGTTCAGCACGCCATCAACACTCTGCCGCCCGCGCAGCGTGATCCACTCGAGCCTGAGATCGCACCGTTGAGATGGCTGCGCCGCTTCAGCAACTTCCTCACCCCGAAACTCGGCCTGATGTCGGCCGACACCTGGACTTTTGTCGGCTCGTACCTTCGGAATCTCGTGCTGGTCTGGCTAATCTTCGTGCCATTCCTCGCGGCCGTGCTGGCACTGCCACGGCTGGGGATAGGACTGCTGCGCCTTCAGGACTCGCATGACATCGCCCAGTGGACCAAAATCGTGGCGGGGCTGCTGATTCTCTTCGGCACATTCATTGTCGCCTCGACCCGTCCCGTCTCGTACAAGCGCGAGGGGTGGCTGACCAACGTCAAGTTTCTGAAGCTGGTCCTGTTCCCCTATTTCGTCGGTGCTTTGCTGCTCGTTGTCTACTGGGCCGGGCGGTGGGTGCCGGAACCACAGATCATCGACTGGTGGTATGTCTTCCCCGCGTTGATGCTCATCAACGTCTTCTCCTCGGTCGTCTACATGAGGCGCTACTTCCGCGAAATCGGGCGGCAGCGGCCCCGGAATGCCCGACCCGGTGTGACGCCGAAAAAGTACGCGTTCAAGAAGCTGGCTTGGGAGACGCTGGCAGCGGCGATCGCCGGCGCGACAGGCGCGGGCCTTCTCTATGCCTCCGTGGCGAAGCTCTTCAATGACCCGCGGGTCAAGGTCGAGACCCTGACCGAGAAGTCGTGGCAGGCGCTGCCCCCGGCGCTGGCGAACGCGGATGCCGAGGTTTACCTCTGCTTCGCGCTGCCATTGGTGCTCGGCATTTTGTTCGTCCAGTCGGCGATCTTCGTCGGTCTGGCAAGCTGGTTCAACGAGGAGTATGACCGCGAGTGGTGGGGCCGCGCGGCAGGATGGGTGTTGTTCGCAGGCGTGGCCTGGATCGTCGGCACCGCCATCACGATCTATGGTCCGGTCGGGATTTATTTCGCGCCGCGGATTTACGCCGCGCTGACCGCGGGCACAGGCCTGGCGGCGATTCTGATCGGGAAGAGCGGGGCTACAGGCGCGACCGAGCGGGAGAAGGACGAGAAGGCTGGACCCGCGCAGACTGGCCTTAGTATCGGACTGGGCATTGTCGCGCCGCTGTTCGCAATCGCCATCCTCGCCCTGATCTCGCTCTGCACCTCGCGCATTCTGATCGCGATCGATCCTCCGGAGCGCATCCGCTCCAGCGTGCTGGCCTTGAGAGCGGCGGGCACGTACCAGATCCGCGAGGATGCGCCGTTCCCCGTCGACAAGGGGACGACCGGAAAGACGGCAAACTTCGAGACTTCGCGCTTTCCGGCCGTCGACGAGACCTATATTGCCGCGACCGAGCATCTCTGGTCCGTCGATCAGACGACTTGGAAACAGGGACTCGTTCTCGTCATCGGCCTCTATCTGTTCTCCCGGCTCCTGGCGTTCTTCATCGGCGCCAACCAGTTCTCCATTCACGGGCTCTATCGCAATCGCCTGATCCGCGGGTATCTCGGAGCGTCCCGCGACGACCGCCGCCCGAACGGGTTCAGCGGCTTCGATCCGACGGATAACCCGCCGATGGAGCGCCTTCGCCCCGAGGTGTTCTGGCGGTCGACGTTCCGCAACGTTGCCGGCGATGGGCCACCGATCATTAAGAACGCCGGCGTGAAGTTCGAGGACGACACGAAACAGGCCGTGGCCGCCGCGGCGGCGGCGCCCAACGATCCAGTACGCGTGCAGGCGGCCGGCGATCTGCTGGCCGAGGACCTCAACCGCGCAATCGACGATCCCCATGTCGTTCTGGCGCCGGCCGGCCAACGTCCACAGTCGGTGGCGAATCGGGAGAAGCTCGAGCAACTCTTCCCGACGGCGTTCTACCCGATGAGCAACCACCAGTCACCGATGCACGTGGTGAACACCACCCTGAACCTGGTCGCGGGGAACAATCTCGCCTGGCAGGAGCGCAAAGCGGCGACGTTCCCCATCTCACCGCTGTATTCCGGCAGCCACCTAGTTGGATACCGGCGCACACGCGCCTACGGCGGGCCCGGAGGTGTTTCCCTGGGGACGGCCGTGGCGATCTCCGGCGCGGCGGCGAGCCCGAACATGGGCTACAACTCCTCGCCGGCGCTCTCGTTCCTCCTCACCCTCTTCAACGTCCGCCTCGGATGGTGGCTCGGGAACCCGAAGAAGCCGACGTACGTCAACAACAATCCTTCCAACACGCTCACGACCATTCTCGACGAGGCGTTCGGGCTCACCAACGACGAGAACGACTACGTCTATCTCTCCGACGGCGCGCACTTCGACAATCTCGGCCTTTACGAGATGGTCCTGCGCCGCTGCCACTGCATCGTCGTCAGCGACGCGGGTGCCGACCCCAAGTTCGGTCTCGACGATCTCGGCAACGCCATTCGCAAAGTGCGTATCGACCTCGGCATCGACATCGAGATCACAGGGATCGGACTCTTTCCGCGCTCGACGACCGAGAAAGACGATCCGTCTCCTCGCAAGTACTGTGCGGTGGGAAAAATCCGCTACAGCCAGATCGACGGTGCCTCGGCGAAGGACGGTTGTCTGCTGTACCTCAAGCCGGCGTTTTACGGCAAGGACGAGCCAAAGGACGTCTACAACTACGCGCAGACGTACCAGACGTTCCCGCACCAGTCGACGGGAGATCAGTGGTTCAGCGAGTCGCAGTTCGAGAGCTACCGGCAGCTCGGGTATTTCGCGACCCAGCAGGTCGCCAATTCGAAACCCAGCTTCGACACCGTCTGCGAGTTGATCACCGCGGCCAAGGACTACCTCCACGACAAGAAAGTCGGGACTACGACGGATTGTGAGTCGATCTAGTTTCTAGAAGAAAGGAGCTGCCATGCGCAGAACGTCCGTCGTTGTCGGTGTCGTGCTGGTTTCCCTGCTGTTCCTCGGCGGCTGCCGGCGAAAACAGGAGGCGGTAACCGACCTAGCCCCCGTTGCGTCGAACACTCCTTTCAATCCGATCGTCACCCCGCCCGATGACCAGTTCGGAATGAAAGAGGTGACGGTCGACAAGTTTGCGGGGATGAACGGCATCACCCTCACCGACAAGAACGAGATCCGCGGCCGCATCATCTGGAATCTCTGGACCGGCGACAGCTGGAAGATGTGGGACTACCTGGCGCGGCACGGCTTCGGGACGACCGACCTTCTGAAGACGCTCGACACGCGGAACCGCGCGCAACGCTTCCAGCGAATCGGGACGATCAACCAGCCGGGATTCACGACGGCTACCCGGCCGGATCAGTACGGTCTCTGGCTCGACGTACCGCGGCCGGATGATGCCGGCGGCCGCTTCGACGACGGTGTCGACCCGAAGACCTACGGCCGCTCGTCCGGCGTGATCGGGCTGCGCATCTTCGACAACCCGGCCTTCACCGGCGCGGCGCGCGACGAATGGATGCGGCACATCGGTCCGGACGGCGTGAACCGCGACTATTACGAGAAACCGGAGTACTACTACAACCCGAAGCTTGTCCGGCCCTACGCGGTCGGGATGGCCTGCTCGTTCTGCCATGTCAGCTTCAACCCGGTCCGGCCGCCGGCGAACGTGAACGAGCCCACCTACGGGAACCTTAACGATTACGTCGGCGCGCAGTACCTGAAGGTCTATGAAGTGTTCATGCCCCGTCTGCCGGACCAGCGGGAGGACTACTTCGCCGATAGCTTTGTCTGGCAGTTGCTCCACACGAACCCTCCCGGCACGCTCGACACGTCGTTCATCGCCACGGACCACATCAACAATCCTGGCACGATGAATGGCGTGTTCAGTCTCGGGCAGCGCGTGGCCGTTGCGAACATGCATCCGGAGGAAACCCTGACCGGAGGCGCGCTGAATCTGCGCGGCGTCACGAGCAGGATGCACGTCCCGCGCGTCCTCAAGCAGGGCGACGACTCGGTCGGCATCGACGCTGCGTTGAGCCGCGTCTACCTGAATATCGGCGAATCATGGGATGAGTGGTCGAAACATTTCCGGCCGCTGGTCGGCGGCCCGCTGAAGTTGGGCGGAACGGGCCAGACGCCGATCGAAGTCGAGGTCCTGCAGGCCACCTCGGACCACTGGAACTGGAGCGAGATGCGCGCGCAATACCTGCGCAACTACCTTATCAAGTACGCGAAGCCGCTGCTGCTGAAAGACGCACCGGGCGGTGCGACCTACCTCAAAGCTGACGAGAGCGTGATGAACCGCGGCAAGATCGTGTTCGCCGAGAACTGTGCAAGCTGCCATTCCAGCAAGCAGCCCGCCGGGATCGAGCCGAACAGCGAGGCAGGGAAGAAGTGGTTCCGGGAGCAGGTCACGACCGATCCGTTGTTCTTTACCGACAACTTCCTCGGCGACGAACGGCGCCATTCGGCCGCGGTGATCGGTACGAACGCGAGCCGCGCCGCCGCCACTAATGCCATGCGCGGACATATCTGGGACAACTTCTCGTCCGAAACCTACAAGACCCTTCCGCCCATCGCGCCATTCAAGGTCAAGCACCCGTTCGAGAATCGAGACGTCACGATCCAGATCCCCGGCGGCGGGCCCGGCTGGTACCGGCCGCCGTCGCTGATCAGCCTCTGGTCGAGCGCGCCGTTCCTCCACAACAACACCGTCGGTCCGCGCGAGCCGAAAGATCCGTCGGTGGACGGGCGCATGAAGGCGTTCAAGGAGAGCATCGAGAAGCTCCTGCTCATCCAGCCGCGCGACCACATCATCTGGCGCACGACGAAGAAGAGTTACATCAACATTCCCACGAGCTACGTCCCACCGGCTTTGCAGAAAGTGATTCTCGATCCGCGGCTCAAGGACAGCCAGGGCAACTACCGGATCGGACCGATTCCGAAGGACATGCCGGTCAACCTGCTGGCGAACGTCGACCTCGAGAACGCCGGCGATCTGAAGCTCGGGCGTCTCGGCCTCAGCATCACCGCGGCCCTGATCGAGATCCGGCTGCGAAACCTGAACGACGAACAGGCTACGGCACGCTTGCGCGAAGTCGTTCCGCGCCTGATGGCCCTCAACAAGTGTCCGGATTTCATTGAGGACCGCGGCCACCTGTTCGGCACGAACCTGCCGGAAGCCGACAAACGCGCCCTCATCGAACTGTTGAAGACGTTCTGAAGGGTTCCAGTGCATCAATCGCGGCAACAAAAACGCCGCCTTTCGGCGGCGTGAGCGAATCGCGAATTTGGCGGGGCCGACGGGGCTCGAACCCGCGACCTCCGGCGTGACAGGCCGGCGTTCTAACCAACTGAACTACGACCCCGCGTCGTAGGAATTCTTGCTAACCGGGGGGGCTGGAGGCGCATTCCCCAGAAGGCGGCGCATCGTAACTGCCACCTCCACCCCTGTCAATACTCGAAGAGGTCGGCGTCGCGGAGGAGCTGGCCGGCGGCGTCTTTGGCGGAGACCGATGGGTTGTCGACGCGCCAGTCGATGGCGAGGTCGGGGTCGTTCCAGAGGATGCTGCGGTCGCTCTCGCGGTGCCAGAGGGTGGTGCATTTGTAGAGGACTTCGGCGTCGTCGCTGAGGACGCTGAAGCCGTGGGCGAAGCCGGGGGGGACCCAGAGCATGTGGCGGTTCTCTTCGGTCAGCTCGGCGCCGGTCCACTGGCCAAAGTGCGGGGAGCCTCGGCGGATGTCGACGGCGACGTCGAGGATGGCCCCACGGGTGCACCGGACGAGTTTTCCCTGCGGTTGCTCGAGTTGGTAGTGGAGGCCGCGCACCACTCCTTTTTTCGAGTATGAATGGTTGTCCTGGGCGAAGGTTTCGGGGAGGCCCTGAGCGCGGAAGACGGCGCTGTTGAAGGTTTCCATGAACCAGCCGCGGTCGTCGCCGTGGACGGCGGGCTCGAGGATCATGACTTGCGGGAGGGTGGTCGGGCGGAGCTTCAAGGCTGCGGATGATACATGGTTCCGGATCAGGGCCGGGCCACGCCACGCCACGGGGAAGACGAGCCTTGCAAGCGCGAGGCGATCCTTGCAGGCAGGAGTCGGAAGCTTGCAGATAAGAGGCGGAGCCTTGCAAAGGCAAGGTGAGGCTGGCGAATGGAAGGTAGGTCCTTGCGAACGCGAGTCGAGTCCTTCGCAATGGAAGGCATCGCTTCTTTTTGGCAGCGTTTGCCTTGGCCGCGCAAGGCTACGGCTTGTTGTTGCAAGGCATCGGCGCCCGTTGGCAACGGTTTGCGTGGCGCTGTCGCGATGGACCCGGCGTTTGCGAGGCTCTCCCGCCGGCTCTCTTCCTATCGCGAATGGCCCTCTCGGAAATCCTCACGGTCGGGGGAGTCTTCGGGTGCTGCTTCGACGGGGTCGATCACTTGCTTCGGCCAGATGAGGGAGGCCACGACGGAGAGGATGAGGAGGCTGGCGATGGTGGCCAGGGAGGCGACGATGGGGACTTTGTACCAGTCGGCGATGACCATTTTGCCGCCGACGAAGAGGAGGACGAGGGCCAGGCCGATTTTGAGGTAGTGGAATTTGTCGATGACGCCGGCCAGGAGGAAGTACATGGAGCGCAGGCCGAGGATGGCGAAGATGTTGGAGGTGTAGACGATGAACGGGTCGGTGGTGATGGCGAAGACGGCGGGGATGGAGTCGACGGCGAAGACGACGTCGGTGGCTTCGATGGCGATGAGGACCAAGAGGAGCGGCGTCGCATAGCGTTTGCCGTCTTTGAGGATGGTGAATTTGCCTTCGTGGTATTCGGAGACGGCGGGCATGATGCGGCGGGCCAGTTTGTAGATGGGGTTTTTCTCGGGGTGGGGCTCGTGATCGTCCTCCTGCATGAGGAGGCGGATGCCGGTGATGATGAGGATGCCGCCGAAGACGTACATGACCCAGTGGAACTTGGAGATGAGGGCGATGCCGAGGCCGATGAAGATGGCGCGCATGACGATGGCGCCGATGACGCCCCAGAAGAGGACGCGGTGCTGGTAGATCTTGGGGACGGCGAAGGAGGCCAGGAGGATGACGAAGACGAAGATGTTGTCGACGGAGAGCGCTTCTTCGATGAGGTAGCCGGTGAGGAACTCGAGCGCTTTCTGGGAGCCGAACTCGAAGTAGATCCAGGCGTTGAAGATCATCGCCAGGGAGACCCAGACGCAGGTCCAGATGAGGGCTTCTTTGAACCGGACGACGTGCGCTTTCCGGCTGAAAACGCCGAGGTCGAGCGCCAGGACGCCGAGGACGAAAATGCCGAAAATGACCCAGAGGTGGGGCGAGACGATCGTTTGAATCAGCATCTGGCTGGGTACCCCTCGCGAAGATCGTGCCGCGGAGAGCGGCATCACGGCCCGAGAACGCACGATTACCCCTGCGCATTCATAGAATCGATGGATTGTTCGGGGGGAGATAGATTGATTTATCCTATGTACAGCTGCACAGCGGCACAGCTACACGGCTGTACAGCTGTATAGCTGTGGAGCTGTATAGCTCCCTCGTCCCCCATGGCCTGGCTGAACTATCACCACCTCTACTACTTCTGGGTCGTAGCGCACGAGGGGAGTATCTCGGCGGCGACGCGGAAGCTCAATCTGACGCAGCCGACGATCAGCGCGCAGCTGCGGCAGCTGGAGGAGTCGCTGGGGGAGAAGTTGTTCGGGAAGTCGGGGCGGGGGCTGGTGCTGACGGAGGCGGGACGGGTGGCGCTGCGTTATGCCGATGAGATTTTCGCGCTGGGGCGCGAGCTGGGCGATACGCTGCGGGACCGGCCCACGGGGAGGCCGGTGCGGGTGACGATCGGGGTGGCGGACGTGGTCCCGAAGCTGATCGCCTATCGCGTGCTGCGGGCGGCGTTCGATACGGGGACGGAGATCGAGATGGTGTGCCGCGAGGCGTCGTCGGAGGAGTTGCTGCGGCTTCTGGGGCAGCACGACGTCGATCTCGTGCTCACGGATGCGCCCACGGCCGCGGCTCCGCTGCGCGCCTACAATCACCTCCTCGGCGAGAGCGGGACGACGTTCTTCGCCGCGCCGTCGCTGGCCGTGGCGGCGCGCAAGCACTTTCCGCGGTCGCTCGACGGTGCGCCGCTGCTCCTGCCGGGCGAGGGGACGCAGTTGCGGCGGGCCCTCGAGCTGTGGCTCGATGCCACCGGGATTCATCCGAAACGCGTGGGCGCGTTCGACGATCTGGCGCTCATGACCGACTTCGGCCGGGCCGGCGTGGGGATCTTCCCGGCGCCGACGGTGATCGAGAAAGAGATCGAAACGCAGTACAACGTGCGCGTGGTGGGGCGGCTGCCGGACCTGAAGGAGCGCTTTTACGCGGTGGCCGCGGAGCGGAAAATCAAGAACCCGATCGTGGGCGCGATCACCAGCGCGGCGCGCCGCGAAGTATTCGAAGGAGGACCCAAGTGATCGAAACGGATGAGACCTCGGTGAGCGACCTGGAGCGGCGTCCGCAGTGGCGGCTGGCCGGCGTGATCTTCTTCGCCCTGCTGGCGCTGCTGCTGCTGTACGCGGCGTTCAAGATCCTGTGGCCGTTCATGACGGCCATCCTGCTGGGGATGATCCTGGTCATCCTCACGTTCAATCTCTTCCGCCGCGTGCGCATCCGAATGAAAGGCAGCTCGAACCGGGCCGCCACGGTGATGATGGTGGGCATCACGTTCGTAATCGTCATCCCGGCCGTGATCCTCAGCATCCTGCTCGTGCAGCAGGCCAATGTCGTCGTGGACAACCTGAAATCCGGCGAAGCGCAGCAGATGATCAAGAAGATCGACATGGCCAGATATCTGTCGGTCGTGAAGCGCGTCGCGCCGAGCTTCGATCCGGAAACGCTGAGCCCGCAGCGGATCCTCCTGCCGGCGATGCAGAAGGTGCCGGGCTTCGTGGCCCGGCACGGCGGGACATTCATCGGCGGCCTGGCGGGCGTGCTCCTCGGCTTCGCGATGGTGCTTCTGTCGATGTTCTTCTTCTACGTGGAAGGGGAGGCCATCCTGTATCAGCTCTCCATCCTCTCGCCGCTGCCGAAGCGCTACGACAAGGAATTCCGGCAGCGGTTCAAGGACGTCATCGAGGCCACGTTCCGCGGACAGCTCTTCACCGCCATCGCCCAGGGCCTCGTGACCGGGATCGGCCTGGCGATCACAGGCGTGCCGGGCGCGGGATTCTGGGGAGCGGTGGCAGCGCTGCTGTCGCTGATCCCGATGGTGGGGGCCGCCGCGGTCTGGGTGCCCGCGGCGATCTATCTGGTCATCTCGGCGTCGATGGGCGGGCGTCCGTGGTGGCAGGCCATCTTCCTCATCGTCTGGGGCCTCCTGCCGGTCTCTCTGATCGACAACATCGTGCGGCCGTGGGCGATGAAGGGCAAAGCGCAGCTCCCGGCCATCCCGCTGCTCTTTGCCGTTCTCGGCGGTCTGCAGGCCTTCGGGTTCGTCGGCCTGGTCATCGGGCCGCTGGTGTTCTCGCTGCTGATGTCGATCATCGACATCTACAAGAAATCTTTCTCGATGATCGAGACGAGCGTGGTCGTGGAGTCAGGAGTGGCAGCGGACTTGTAAAGAACTACGCGATGGGAGTGGACGTTTCACGGGTGCTGATCGCGGATGGCGATGCCGCGCTGCGGCAGCAACTCGCCGGCGCGCTGTTGCGGCTCAACGTCTACTCCGACGTCGTGCGGACGACGGAAGAGGCGCTGGCGCAGCTGACCGGGCACGAGTACGGCGTCCTGGTCATCGACGTGGCGCTGGCGTCCGGGGACGTGGAGCGGGTGATCGCCCACATCGAGAGCATGCCCGCACTGCAGCGGCCGGTGGTCCTGGTGCTGGCCGCGAATCCGGAGGCGGCCCGCTCGCTCGACGTGGAGATCGTCCAGATCGTCCTGCGCCGGCCAGTGAACCTGCCCCAGCTCGTCGACCTCGTGCGGAGCTGCATCCGCAGCCACACGCGCGCCCGCGACGTGGCGAATGCGTTTCACTGAGCGACGATTCTGGCCACGGTCTCGACGAGATCGGCCGGCTCGAACGGCTTGTGCACGATCCCGAAGATGTCGCGTTTGACGTCGCGGAGCACGGAGACGGGCGAGGCGGTGAGCAGCACGACGCGCTTGAGCAGCGGCGGGTTGGCTTCCTTCAGATGGCGGATGACGGTGAACCCGCCGTCGGTGGGCGTCATGACGTCGAGCAGCAGGGCGTCGTAGTCCTGTTTTTCGATCTGCTCCAAGGCCTGCGTCCCGGAGCTGACGATGTCGACGCGATGCCCCTCCCGGCGCAGAAGCGTGGCTACGAGCTTCTGGAGGGAAGTGTCGTCATCGAGTAAAAGCACGCGCGCCTTGCGCTTGAGGCGGATCATCAGGAAGGGGAGTGCAAGAATTGGTGCGGAGTAAGGGATTCGAACCCCTGACCCCCTCGGTGTAAGCGAGATGCTCTACCGCTGAGCTAACTCCGCACGGGGGAAACACTAACACAGAGGGCAGAGCGCAGAGGGCAGAGGGCAGAAGCGCCGCCGCCCACGGGCTTTCTCTTCTGCCCTCTGCGCTCTGCCCTCTGCCCTCTGCCCTCTAAACAATCATCACCGGCACCGTGGCGTGCCTCACGATGTCGATCTTGCGCTGGCTGGGCTCGGCGGTGGCGTTGAGGAAGATGGCGTCGGCGTCGACTTTGGTGGTGTAGCGGAGGAGCTCGTCCTCGGGGTCTTTGCCGCGGACGATGGCGATTTTCGCGGCCGGTACGTTGGCGGCGATGCCGCTGAGCATTTCCTCGGCGCGGGTGCGGTCGTCGTCGCTGCAGACGGTGACCAGGTGGATCTCGCGTGCTTCGCGCGCGGCGAGGTCGAGGGCGCGGTGGTTGGTCTGCTGGAGGTGGACGGGCACGACGACGCGGTCCAGCGAGGCGCGCTTGAGGATGCCGTAGCGAATGGCCAGCACGGGACAGGGCGGGTCTTTGAGCAGGGCCATGGTGGTGGAGCCGACGAAGAGATGGGCCACGTGGTGCCGGCCGTGGGTGGCCATGACGATGAGATCGACATTCTCCGAGGTGGCCGTGCGGCAGATCTCGTTGCCGGGATCGGGCGCCTTGCGGACGATGAGCCGCGTGGCCAGCGACGCGTTGGCGCGGCGGACGCGGTCGCGCAACCGCTCCAGTTCCAGCTTCTCCGCATATTCATAGAGCGCCGGATCGGCCGGGAAGCGGAGCTCTTCCGGATGCGATGCCCAAGTCATGCGCACATGCAGGATGACGACCTCGCCACCACTGGCCTCGGCGATGCGCACAGCATCGTCGAACACCCACTCGGAGGCGGTGGAGAAGTCGGTGGGGATGAGGATGCGGTGGAACGGCATAAGGCTCAAAGGCTCACAGGCTCAGAGGCTCAGAGGAGCGAATGACGTGTTCATGGACGCTTTGAGCCTTTGCGCCTTTGAGCCTTTGAGCCTCTATCGTGCCACGGACGCGACCGGCGCACCAGCCGAGGCTGTCGCCACCGGCGGGGCAACCGCCGGCCGCGGCGTGACGATGTACCGGATCACGGTCTTGGGCTGGGTCTCGGTCTCGGAGACCTGGAGGATGACTTGCTGGCCGTTGACGTCGAGGGCTTCGCCGGGGATGAAGGGATCCTGCATGGCCTGGTTGAGCTGTACTTCGAGCGTGCGCCAGTTCTTCTGTGAGGGCGGATAGGGGTTCGGGGCGGGGAAGGCGCGGAACTGGGAGAGGTAGGTCGTGTAGTAGTGATAGACCTGCGGGAAGGAGTCGTCGCTGGCCAGGGTGTAGACGGCGGCGCCGGGGCCGTAGCGGTTGCGGATCGTGACTTCGTCGCTGCGGGTGAGGTCTTCCCGGAACTCGGCGCCTTCGTAGATGGGGATGGCCGGATGAATCGCGGCCAGTGCATCCTGCGCGTGGACGAGCGGCTTTGCGGCGGCGGCTTCGTTGCTGACGGCCGGCTTCTCGGCGGCGGCCTTCGATTCGGTCCCGCCGGTGCAGGCGCCTGTCAGCAGCAGGGCCATCAGTGCAGCGCCCGAAAACGTGGCGAACTTGGCACCGGTTCGAGTGGTCATCACCCGGCAATAGAGCAATGGGAGTGCCACGCGTTTAGTTATTCTGCGCAGAGACGGCCACCGAGCGTTCCCGCTTGGCGCCGCTTCGCAGGCATTCGAGCGCGGTGGCGCCGCCGTACTTGGCGACGAGCTTTTCGTCGTACAGATCGGACACGCTGGCCACGCTGCCGAGCGAGGCGATGAGCTGCTCGGGACGGAGACGCCGCCCGAGGAACGAGTGTGAATAGAAGATGTCGTTGTCGACCATGCTGAACGCGCCGAGCCGCACCTCGGAGTTGAGCAGCAGCAGCTCCTGCATCAGCTCGAAGGTCGGTTCGACTCCCTGCACACAGAAGGCGAGGATGGAGATGACGGCGTCGTCCTCTTCGTAGGCGTCGATGGAGATCTCCAGCACGGTGGACCCATACTTGAGGTAGAAGTCGCAGTGCGCGGCGTCGTCGAAGTGTTCATCGACGAGCTCATCGAGGTAGGTCTTCACCTGACGGTAGACTTCCTCCTGACACTCCGAATGAAATTCCTTGGTGCGTGGCGTGGTGGACATCGAGCGGGGATTATACGGCCAGAATGACGAACGACCTCTTTGCATTGGAGCAGCGCCGCCGGATGGTGCTCAAGCGTGGCAAGGAACGGATGGCAACGCACCGCCATCCGTGGATCTTCGCGGGGGCAATCCAGTCCGAAAAGGGCCCGGAAGACGCTGCCATCGCGGACCTCGTCGACGCTGAAGACAACCCGGTTGCCTCCGGATTTTACTCACGCCATTCGCAGATCCGCCTGCGTGCGCTGACGTTCGGCGGCGAATCGCTGACCGCGGAGGTCCTTGCCTCGCGCATCTCCGCGGCGATCGCACGGCGGCGCTCGCTGTTCGACGAGGATACCAATGCCGCACGCGTCGTGCACGCCGAGGGGGATGAGCTGAGCGGCATCGTCGTCGACAAGTACGACGACGTGCTCGTGGTCGAGATCGCCAACCGCGGCGCGGAGCTGCTGCAGCTTCTCATCGTCGACACGCTGCAAAAAGAACTATCGCCGCGCGTCGTTTACTTCAAGAACGACCTGCCGGCCCGCGCGCTGGAACGCCTCCCCACCGAGGACGCGCAGACCGGCGAAGGAACCCCTTCGACCACGATTCTGGAGAGCGGCCTCAGATTCCGCGTCGATCCGGCGGAGGGGCAGAAGACCGGCTTCTTTCTCGACCAGCGTGAGAACCGGCGGCTGGCGCGGACGCTGGCGAGCGGCAGGCGCGTGCTCAACCTCTTCTCCTACAGCGGCGCCTTCGGCGTCTACGCTGCGGCCGGTGGCGCGGCCTCCGTCGCGCACGTGGACGTCTCCGCGAAAGCCATCGAGATCGCGCGCGAGAACCAGGCGCTGAACGCGGTCGAAGGAGAGCTCATCGTCGCCGACGCGTTCCAGTACGTGCGGCAGCATCGCGAGCGCTACGGCCTCATCGTCTGCGACCCGCCCGCGTTTGCCAAAAGCCGCGGCGAAGTGGAGCGCGCCGCCCGCGGCTACAAAGACGTCAACCTCCACGCCATGCGCATGATCGAGCCGGGGGGCCTCATGATGACCTTCTCCTGCTCCGGCCACATGTCGCTCGACCTGTTTCAGAAAGTCATCTTCGCCGCCGCCCTCGACGCGGGAAGACGCGTGTCGTTCGTGCGCCGGCTGACCGCCGGGCCGGATCATCCGGTGTCGATGTATTGCCCGGAGGGGGAGTACCTGAAGGGGTTCCTGCTCGAGGTGCATTGACCGGGGGAGTCGCAAAGTCGCAGAGTCTCAGAGTCTCAAAGGGCTTCGCTTCTTGCCGCCTCTCCTCTGAGACTTTGAGACTTTGAGACTTTGCGACTCTCCGACCGTCTTAAAATGGCCACGTCCATGACCACTGCTCCCATCGCCCCGGCCCGGCCCACCCGCGAGATCACGGTCTCTTACCTGGGGGAGTTGCTCTTCAATGCGGGGTTCATCGATGAGCGGCAGCGGGCGGAGGTGGAGAATGCGGACCGGCAGTTCAAGCTGCAGGCGCGGGGGTCGAAGCTGCGGGTGGACGAGGATGCCAGTCCGTTCAAGGTGATCGCGGGGTTGAATCTGACGGACGCCAGCGGCAATTCGACGCGGATGGACGACTTTCTGCTGGCGCGCCTCATCGCCGAGGATGCGCACCTGCCGTTCTTCAAGATCGATCCGCTCAAGCTCGACGTGCAGATGATCGAGTCGCGCATTTCGCGGCCGTTCGCGCGGAAGAACAAGATGGTTCCGGTGGCCATCCGCGACGGGCGGCTGGTCGTGGCCATGGTCAATCCGTTCGATCGCATCGCCGTCGACTCGTACCGTCCCATGGCCAAGCAGGAGATCGAGCTCGTGGTCTCCGCCGAGAGCGACGTGATGGGCGTGATCAACGAGCAGTACGGCTTCCGCGCTTCGGTGACGAAGGCGGAGCGCGATCTGTCCAAGGGCGCCATCGACCTCGGCAATCTCGAGCAGTACATCAAGCTCAAGTCGGGCTCGGAGATCGAGAGCAGCGACGCGCACATCGTCAATGCCGTCGATTTCCTGCTGCAGCACGCCTACGAGTCGCGCGCCTCGGACATCCACATCGAGCCGAAGCGCGAGCAGGCCATGATCCGCTTCCGCATCGACGGCGTGCTGCACGAGATCCAGCGTGTGCCCAAGCTGGTCAACCTGGCCATCACCTCGCGCCTGAAGACGATGTGCCGCATGGACATCGCCGAGCGGCGCCGTCCGCAGGACGGGCGCATCAAGACCGACCACGCCGGGCAGGAGATCGAGCTGCGCGTCTCCACGCTGCCCACCGCCTTCGGCGAAAAAGTGGTCATGCGCATCTTCGACCCCGAGGTCATGATCCGCGAGCTGGCGGGCCTCGGCTTCTACGACGACGAGCTCAAGACGTTCGCCGAATGGATCAAGCGTCCGCACGGCATCATCCTCGTCACCGGCCCCACCGGCTCGGGCAAGACCGTCACGCTTTACTCGGCGCTCAAGAGCCTGCACTCGCCGGAGATCAACATCACCACCATCGAAGACCCGATCGAAATGGTGCACGACGAGTTCAATCAGACGTCCGTGCAGAACAAGATCGGCATCACCTTCGCCTCGGCGCTGCGCACGATCCTGCGCCAGGACCCGGACATCATCATGGTGGGCGAGATCCGCGATCAGGAGACGGCGCAGAACGCCGTGCAGGCCGCTCTCACCGGGCATCTCGTCTTCTCCTCGCTGCACACGAACGACTCGGCCACGTCGATCACGCGCCTCATCGACCTCGACATCCAGCCGTTCCTGATCTCCTCGACGCTCATCGGAGCGATGGCCCAGAGACTGGTGCGCCGCATCTGCGACGACTGCAAGCGCAACCGTCCGCTCAGTATCGACGAGGCGGCCATGCTCAACCTGCAGGCGCCGGCCGGGAAACGCATCATCGTCAAGGAAGGGGCGGGCTGCATCCGCTGCCGCAACACCGGCTACTTCGGCCGCACGGGCATCTTCGAGATCCTCACGGTCGACAACGCCATCCGCGATCTCATCGACCGCGGCGAGGACTTCCTGAAGATCAAGGAGATGGCCATCAAACGCGGGATGCGTACACTCCGGCAGAGCGCGCTGCGGAAACTCGCCGAGGGCATCACCAGCTTCGAGGAAGTGATCCGCGTGACCGGCATCTGATCCCTTACCCAAATCCCAATGACCTCGATCCGGGTAGCCGCACTCGCAGCCGTTCTCACCGTCGCGCAGCTGGCATCCGCCGCCGGTCCGCCTTCGATCCCCTGGCACTCCGTCCCCGAGGTGGCCATGCACGTGGCGCGGGCGCAGCAGAAGATGCTGCTCGTCTACTACCGCGGCGCATGCGGGAAATGCAACGACGAGATGGACGCGATGTTCGTCGCGGCCGCGAGCGACGATGTCTTCATGCACGCGTTCGACACCTACCTCCCATTGCGCCTCACCGCGGGTGTCTCCGCGCCGCATCCGATGTTCGATGAACTGGCCAGGAAGCACGAGGCGCCGCTCATCGCGCTTTATGACGGCAGCGGCGAGCAGCTGGTGGTGCTCAACCGCAAACTCTCCTGGAGTGCCAAGGTCGAGGAGATGCTGCGCGTGCGCGGCGAGCGTACACGGATCGTGAGCTCGGTGGGATTGCGCCGGTCGGGGAAGGTTCCGGAGGCGGATCTGCTGCTGGGGAACGCGCTGTACAACGCGCGCCAGGCACTGCCGGCGGCCAATCGCCTCCAGCTCGCGGCGGAGGCTTTCCGTGCGGCGAACAACGAGCAGCTGACGCAGATGGCGGAGCTCCTCGAGGGAGGGGCCTGGTATCTGGCGGAGCAGAGAGCGCGCGGCCGGAAGCTGGTCACGGACGTCCTGCGAAAACCCGCCTCGGACGCTGTGGCGGCGGAAGCCTGGGTGGCCATCGCCCGGCAGTACGAGGCGGAATCGATGAGGCAGGCCACAGGGCGGCGGGGAGGGATGCCGCTCACGAACAAGCCGACACCGGGCGGGCTGGCGCCGGCGCCGATGCCGTCCGGCGGACCAACCCGTTCGCAGGTGCTGGGCAGCAAGCGCGAGATGCTCAAGGCCGTCGAGTCGTATCGCAAGGCGTACGCGCTGGCGCCGGAAGGATCGTTCGCCCTGGAGCAGGCGAGATATTCGCTGGAGCGTCTCGACGAGGGGCTTCTGCCGCAGCGGAAGAGCACTGTGCAAACGCTCTTGCGCGTCGTAACGCCGGCGCGGATGACGGTCCTCGGCGATGCCGACTTTCTCGTCGAAGGCGCCATTGACGCGACGCGGGTCGACTACCTGCTCGATGACGTGAAGGTGGCCTCCTCGGCGAAGCACCCGTTCCGCGTCTCCATCGACGTGGGCCGCACGCCGCGCGCGCGCAGCGTCAAGGCGGTGGCGTTCGACGCCGCGGGGAACGCGAAAGGGGAGGCCGTGGCCACGATCAACGATCGCATGGACGCCTTCTTCGTTTCGATCGTTGCCCCGGCATCGGCGTGGATCGGCGGAGCGAACGACGTCGAGCTCGATGTGCGCGTCCCGCCCGGCCGATCGATCTCACGCGTCGACGTGTCGTGGAACGGCGCGGAGGTGGCCACGCTGACGGCGGCACCGTACCGCACGCACATGAATGTCACGGCGCGGGAGTTCGGATACCTGCGCGCCGTGGCCACGCTGGACGACGGAAACAGCGCCGAGGTCACGAGACTCTACAACGCGTCCGGCGTGAGTGAATCGGTGGAGGTCGGCGCCGTCACGGTCATCGCCAGCGTCACGGACGACAAGGGGGAACGGATCGGGGGCCTCGGATCGGGCGACTTCTCGATCGCCGACGAAGGGCACCCAGTCACTCCGACGCTGCGGTCGTCCGATGAAGACCCGGTCACGATCGGCATCGCCATCGACAGCTCCTCGAGCATGAGCGGCATGCAGGTCTATGTCATCCGCGCGGCCACGGAGTTCCTCGGGCGCGCCTTGCGGCCGCAGGACCAGGCGTTCGTGGTGGCTTTCGACAGCGGCCCGCGGCTCGTGCATCCGCGGTCGGGCGATGCCAGGCAGCTGCAGGAGTCGGTGTACGGGCTGGCGCCCCAGGGAGGCACGTCGATCTTCGACGGCGTCACCTTCGCACTGCAGCAGTTCCAGGGAATCGGCGGCAAGAAAGCGCTGCTGGTCTTCTCGGACGGCCGCGAAGGCAGGAGCAGCGCCAGCGCCAAGGAGTGCGAACGGATGGCCCGCACCGTCGGCGTGCCGGTCTACGGCATCGTGCCGCCGAAAGGGAGCAAGAACCCCCGGAACAACGCCATCAGCGGCATCGCCGCGGATACGGGCGGAGCGATGTTCTACGGCGAGCCGGAAGAGACGTTCCCGGCGCTGTTCGAGCACTTGGCGGCGGAGATGCGCGGCCAGTACGTGCTGTCGTTCACGCGGCCGGCCGGCATCAAGCCAGGAACCTGGCGCTCCCTCCGCGTCGCCGTCCCGAGACAGCACGCGAACGTGCGCACGATTCAGGGATACAGGGCGAATTAGGGAGGTCGAGCTGGTTGAGCTGTTGAGCCATTGAGGGGACCAGTTCGCCCGTTCTCCTCAACAGCTCAACAGCCCAACAGCTCAATAGCTAGCTTACAGGCTGCGTTTCTTGCCGCGGATGTTGCGCCGGCTGCCCTTCGGCTTCGCGGGGGCGCCGTAGCGATCCCCACCGCCGCCGCCGGCTCCGCCGCCACCACCGTAGCCGCCACCGCCACCACCGCCGTAGCCGCCACCACCGCCGCCGCCGTAACCGCCGCCACCGCCACCGCCGTAGCCGCCGCCACCACCGCCGCCGTAGCCGCCGCGGCCACCGCCGCCGCCACCACCCGTGCGCGGACGATCCTCGGCGGCGTTCACGCGCAGTGAACGGCCACCCAGCTGATAGCCATTGAACTTCTCAATGGCCGTGGCCGCGTCTTCGTCGTTCGCGTACTCGACGAATGCGAAACCGCGCGGACGGCCGCTCTCGCGGTCCATCGGCAGGAACACGTCGCGGACTTCACCCACCTGCGCGAACAGGTCCTGCACTTCCGTGCGCGTCGTGTTGAAATCGAGGTTCCCTACAAACACTTTCGAAGGCATCAATCCGTCACTTTCTACCCATACGTTCCCGACAGTCTGACAGGGCGACCGGATGATTCGCAAGCTTTGCGCCGTAATCGGCACGGAGCGGTCACTTGGAGACGGTGGTTTCTGGCAGGCTGGAGGGGCGGGTGGGAGGCTCAAAGGCTCAAAGGCTCAGAGGCGCATAGGCTCAGAGTTGTGTCTCGCGAGTCGGTTCTACTCTGAGCCTCTGAGCCTTTGAGCCTCTGAGCCTACGCCTTCCGTACGAGCACGAACTCCTGCGTGTCGTACTCCTCGGCGGTGGGGACGAGGGTGTCGCGGCGGAGGAGCTGCTGGCGGAGGAAGGTGTGGATGACGACCTTCTTGCGCAGCTCTTTGAGCTGCGCGGGGCTAGCCGGCGCGGCGTCGTCGAAGACGGAGTGGCCGCGGATCTCGGCCTCCAACCTCGATGTCTGACTGCGCAGCCAATCGGTGTAGCTCATGGTGCTGTGCATATTCGGTCCTGGACCGGGGATGTTGCGTGAGGAGGGTCACGCGTTTGCCGTTTCGTGACCCGGGACGGGGGAGTCGCAGAGTCGCAGAGTCGCAGAGTCTCAAAGGAGTAGAGGCACGGTGACCGTGATCGGGCCTACTTTGAGACTCTGCGACTTTGAGACTTTGCGACTCCCTCGGGCGCACGCGTCATAATGTCCCGGTCCGATGTCGTTGACCCCAGGTACGCAGCTCGGTCCGTACGAGATCGTTGCACGGATCGGAGCGGGTGGCATGAGCGAGGTGTATCGCGCTCACGATTCACGCATCCGCCGCGATGTGGCGGTGAAGGTGTTACCGCCGACGTTCGCCAAGTACGCGGACCGGCTGCACCGGTTCGAGCAGGAGGCGCGCACGGTCGGGGCGCTGAATCATCCCAATCTGCTGACGATCTTCGACGCCGGCACGGAAGGCGGCCGGCCGTACATCGTCACCGAACTGCTGGACGGGCAGACGCTGCGCAGTCATCTGCGCGATAACGGCGTGGCGGTGAAGCTGCCGATCCGCAAGGCGGTCGACTACTCGATCCAGATCGCCAACGGCCTGGCCGCCGCGCACGAGCGTGGGGTCGTGCATCGCGATCTCAAGCCCGAGAACCTCTTCGTCACCAAGGACGGGCGCGTGAAGATCCTCGACTTCGGCGTGGCCAAGCTGCGCAGCGCCGACGAGTTCGCGCTGTCCGACGACGACACGATGGAGCAGGACACGTCCCCCGGCACCGTCATCGGGACGGTCGGCTACATGTCGCCCGAGCAGGTGCGCGGTCAGTCGGTCGATCAGCGCAGCGATCTCTTTTCCCTCGGCACTCTGATGTATGAGATGGTGGCTGCGGAGCATCCGTTCCGCAGCGACTCGCCGGCCGACACGATGTCGTCGATCCTGCGCGAGGATCCGCCCGATCCGAGCTCGCTGAATCCGAACGTCACTCCCGGCTTCGAGCGCGTGATCCGGCATTGCCTGGAGAAGAGTCCGGCGCAGCGGTTCCAGTCCGCGCGCGATCTGGCGTTCCAGCTGGAGACGCTCTCGGGCGGCTCCGGCACGATGCCGACCGTCGAGACGCCGATCCTTTCCAGCCGCCGTACGGTGGCCATCAGCGGCGCGCTGGCATTGCTGCTGGCCGGCCTCGCCGCGGGCTGGCTGCTGCGTGGACGCGCCGATACCGCACGGAATCCAGCGCCGCGGTTCTCGCAGCTGACGTACGACGAAACGCTCGAGCTCTCGCCGTCCATCGCGCCCGACGGAGAGAACTTCGTCTTCGCGCGCGCGGGCCAGGGCGGGTTCGACCTCTATCTGCAGCGCGTCGGCGGACGCAACGCCATCAACCTGACCAAGAAGTGCAGCTCGGCGGACACTCAGCCCGCGTTCTCGCGGGACGGAACGCAGATCGCCTATCGCTCCGAATGCGAAGGCGGCGGCATCTTCGTCATGGGTGCCACCGGCGAGTCGGCGCGCCGCGTCGTCGATTCCTGCTTCAATCCGTCGTGGTCTCCGGACGGCACGCATCTGGTCTGCGGGACGGAGAACGTCGGCTTCACTCCCACCTCGCGCGGCAGCATGAGCAGCCTCTGGATGGTCGACGTCCGGAGCGGCCAGCGGAGACTGCTGCTCGACCGCGACGGCGTGCAGCCGAACTGGTCGCCGCACGGACAGCGCATCGCCTACTGGGGCATCGTCGGCGAGTCGGCGCAGCGCGATCTCTGGACCATCGACCCGTCCGCGAAAGACCCGCGCAACTCGATCGTGCGCGTGACGAACGACGAGGCGGTGGACTGGAACCCGGTCTGGTCGCCCGATGGTCAATATCTTTACTTTGGCAGCGACCGCAACGGCGCCATGAGTCTCTGGCGCATCCGCATCGACGAGAAGAGCGGCAAGACCAGCGGCCCGCCGGAGCCGATGACCACGCCGGCGCGCTTCAGCGGCAACTACTCGATCGCCAACAACGGACGGCTGCTGTTCGCGTCGATCGATCAATCCGAGGCCTTGCGGACGGTGCGGTTCGACCCGGTGGCTGGAGCCACGGAGGGCGAGGCGCGGTCGATCGTGGCCGGATCGTTCCTCGTCTTCAGCTCGCAGATCTCGCCGGATGCACGCTACGTCGCCGTGACCAATCGCACCGGCCAGGAAGACCTCTTCGTCGTGGAGTTGGCCACGGGCGACATCCGCCAGCTGACGAACGACGAGGCCCGCGACCGCGGCGCCACCTGGTCCGCGGACGGGACGAAGATCTACTTCTACTCGCAGCGCGACACCAATCGCTACGAGATCTGGAGCATCCACGCCGACGGCAGCAATCTCGCCCGCGTGACCACGACGCAGGGTCGCAGCGTCTGGTATCCAGCCGCTTCTCCCGACGGCACGCGCATCTCGTTCTACAACGACGAGCACAGCTACGTACAGACCGGCGGAGTCATTGCCGCTCTGCCGCCTGCACCCGACCACCTCCATCCCGCCATGACCGCCTGGTCGCCCGACGGGACGATGCTGGCCGGCGAGCTCCGCGACGCTCCGGGAATCGCCGTCTACTCCTTCACCGACCGCAGCTACCGCCGGCTCACCCCCAGCGGCGCGCATCCCATCTGGCTCCCGAGCGGCCGCGAGATCCTCTACGGCGACGCCGGCCGCCTGCGCATCGTCAACACCGGCAACGCCGCCATCCGCGACGTCACCACCACACTCCCGATCGGCGCCATGAGCCTCTCCGCCGACGGCCGCACGATGGTCTTTTCGGAACGCCGCACGTCGGCGGATATTTGGATGATGGAGCAGTGACGGGAGAGTCGCAGAGTCTCAAAGTCGCAAAGTCTCAAAGATGTGGCCACCACGTCCTTTGCGACTTTGAGACTTTGCGACTTTGCGACTCCCCGGAACGGAGGGAACGATGCCCAACCTCACCACGCAAATCTGGTTCTCGAACGGAACGACCTACACCTGGCCCGAGCAACTCGCGGGGGTGCAGCCGAATGTGGGGATCTGCTATTCCGGCGGCGGGACGCGGGCGCTTTCGGCGACGATGGGGCAGTTGCGCGGGCTGCTGTCGTTCGGAGGGCTGAACGGGGTCGACTACATCTCGTGCGTTTCCGGAGGGTCGTGGGCGTCGACGGCGTTCGCGTATTACAAGGCCGGCGCGGCGTCCGACGAGGAGTTCCTCGGGCCGGTCACGGAGCCTGCGAACATCACGCTTGACGGACTCTCCAGCATGCCCACGTCCTGCATGGGATGGGGCGCGACGCAGGATCTGGGCGATGCGCTCGATCGCGCGCTCCATGCCGGCGTCCGGGAGGATCTCCTCTGGGCCGCGGCGATCGGGCAGGTGTTCTTCGAGCGGTTCGGTCTCTATGACATGAAGAATCCGAGTTACTTCAGCCTCGACGACGCGACGGTGGAGAAAATCAAGGCCGCCAATCCGTCGCTGGCCGGCGCCAGCTTCCAGGTCGTCCGCCAGCCTTCGGGCTACAAGATGCCGTACCTCCTCATCAACGCCACCATCGACGGTCCGACGCACACCGCGCCGTACAACCCCGATCAGCTGGTGATGATCACCTACTCCCCGCTCTACGCGGGGATCCCGTTCCAGCAGACCATCACCTATCCGTTCGCGAAGTCGTCTGCGGCCAAGGCCTCGGTGCAGGCGCTTGTCGGCGGCGGGTTCATCGAGCCGTTCGCCTGGGGCTGTGACGCGCCTACGGCTCCGGCCACGGATGGCACGGTCTCGGTCGGAGCGCCGGACGTCGTCTTCGAGGTGGCCAATGCCAGCGGCACCAGCAGCTCCGCCTTCGCGGCCATCCTGGAGAAGATCAAGCTGCTCGACAAGCTCCTTCCCGAACAGAATTACTGGCCGCCCGTGTCCTCAGGGACGCAGCCCGCGGCGCAGCCGTTCGACTTCGGCGACGGCGGCAACCTCGAGAACTACGGGCTGCTTCCGCTGATCATGCGCGGTGTGAAGAAGGTGCTGCTGTTCATCAACACCGAGACTCCGCTCAGCCTCACCTACGACCCCACCACCGGAACGGCCACGGCCAATGATCTCGACTCCAGCCTGACCGCGCTCTTCGGGATTCCGGTCAAGGGCGGCGGTACGGACTACAACCACGTCTTTCCGGCCGGTGACTTTGCGCCGCTCGTCCAGGCCATGCAGGCCCTCAAGCAGAACGGCCAGCCGATGGTCGTCTCCGCGACCCATTCCATCCTGCCCAATCCGTACTGGGGCATCCCGGGCGGCGGCTCGATCGAGGTGCTGTACTTCTATCTCGATCAGGTGCAGTCGTGGACGTCGCAGATCAAGGACGACTGGGTGCGAGACCAGCTGAAGCTCGGCGATCTCGGCGAGTTCGCGCACTTTCCCAACTACAAGACCATCGACGAAACGGCGATCCCGCCGTGGTCGCTCACCGAGCTCAGTCCGAAGAAGGTGAACCTCCTGGCAGATCTGACCTGCTGGGTCGTCCGTAACAGTCAAAGCACGATCCAGTCGTTCATCGGCAGCTGAGGACTTTCATGAAGAAAACGATCATTGGTCTGGCGGCGATACTCCTCATGAACAGTTGCAAACCGAGCCAGCCACCCGTCTCCGCGGCGACCGCAGCTCCGGAGACGGCATCCTCGAGCTCCTACTTCGACAACACCGGCCGCACCGACGTCCTCTCCGGGGGCGTGCGCATGATCCCGGTGCAGACGCCGAAGGGAACGTTCCGCGTCTGGACCAAGCGCATCGGCAACAACCCGCGCATCAAGGTCCTCCTGCTGCACGGCGGCCCCGGCGTGACGCACGAATACCTCGAGGCCTTCGACAGCTACTTCCCGGCCGCCGGCATCGAGTACTACTACTACGATCAGCTCGGGTCGTATTACAGCGATCAGCCCAACGAGCCAACGCTGTGGGAGTTGCCGCGCTTCGTCGAGGAAGTCGAGCAGGTCCGTCAGGCGCTCGGCCTCACCAAGGACAACTTCTACCTCTACGGCCAGTCATGGGGAGGCCTCCTGGCGATGGAGTACGCGCTCAAATACGGCCAGAACCTCAAGGGCCTCGTCATCTCCAACATGATGTCGAGCATCCCCAAGTACAACGAGTACGCCACCAAAGTGATCATGCCGGCCATGGACCAGAAGGCGCTGGCCGAGATCAAACAGATCGAAGCCAAAGGCGAGTACGACAAGCCGCGCTACATGGAGCTCCTCATCCCCAACCACTACGTCCACCACCTCCTGCGCATGCCGCCCGACCAGTGGCCCGACGGCGTCAACCGCGCCTTCAAGCACATCAACCCCGCCATCTACGTCTCCATGCAGGGCCCCAGTGAGCTCGGCGCCAGCGGCAAGCTCGTGAACTGGGACCGCAGCGCCGACCTCGGCAAGATCACGGCGAAGACCCTCGTCATCGGCGCCAGGTACGACACCATGGACCCCGAGCACATGAAGTGGATGTCCACCCAGATCCCGCACGCCCGGTTTCTCTACTGCCCCAACGGCAGCCACATGGCCGAGTACGACGACCAGCAGGTCTACTTCACGGGGCTCATCGGCTTCCTCAAAGACGTCGACGAAGGACGGTTCTGACGGGAGTTTGGGACGACGGGGGCTCACCACAGAGACACAGAGACACAGAGGGGGACGGAGTTTTCATAAAGACTCCTCCGTCCCCCTCTGCGTCTCTGTGTCTCTGTGGTGAACGGTCCCCTCCACGTCAGTTCGCAGCGCGCGGCAGCACCGTGTAGAAGTGCTGCGTCTTGTTGTTCGTCACGGAGATGAACGCCCAGTACTTCAATCCCGGCGTCATCGACTCCAGATCGATGCGCACCTTCTGGCCGTAGGAGTGGAGGTACGCGCTGATGTCGCACTCCATCCCGAACGCCGGCCGCAGTTGCTTGCCGTCCGAGGTCCGCTCGTCTGAGATCGGTCCGACGTAGAACGGCCATTCGAAGAGCTGCTCGTTCGAGTTGAGCTTGTACGCGCGCATCATCACCCAGCCCGACATGGCGCCGTCGAGCCCGAACATCCGTACCGTCTGCCGGAAGCCGGGATCCATGCGCAGCCCGACCAGCTGCAGCTTGCCCTCGGTGAACTCACTGGCGCGCACGATCGGCAATTCCGTGAAACCGCGCTCCTCGAGATGATCCTTGTTGCTGGCCTCCACCGTCAGCGACATGCGCATGCTGTCCGCAGTCTCTTTCGGAACGTAGAGAAACACCGGCAGGGGAGTGCCACCCGCCTCGACATTCGTGATCTCGCGGCCCGTCTTCGGGGCCAGCTCATGACAACGGTCATCCGCGCAGAAACGGCTCGCCATCGCCGCGTGGTCATTGAACGCCACCAGACGCGTTTCGTACCGCGACTCATACGCGCAGAACACCAGCGACGGCGCCACCGGCAGCATCAGCTGTTCGTACTCCTGCGCGGCCAGGGGAAGAGCGACCAGGGCGAGAACGAAAACGAGGGCTTTGACTCTCATCGTGCGGCCTCCTGTTGTTCGATGACGCCGGAGGCGTGCATCAGGAGTGCCACGCTGCAGTTTCATCGTTCATCCTCTTCGCGGCTGAGCTCCGCTTCGATTTCTTCCACGGTCGGCAGGCTGCCTTTGAGGTTCTCGGGGAGTTGATCGACCATCCTGGTCTCCCACCCGGCGACACCGATCGGCTTCTTCAAATCACGCAACGCGTACTCGACGACGATCCGGTCCTTTGAGCGGCAGAGCAGCAGGCCGATCGTCGGCTTGTCGTCGGGATGGCGCAGGAGATCGTCCACAGCGGAGAGATAGACGTTGATCTGCCCGATGAATGCCGGATCGAAGGGAACCGCTTTCAACTCGATGACTACGTAGCAACGCAGCTCGAGGTGGTAGAAGAGCAGGTCAAGGAAGTAGTCGCGGCTTGCGAATGCGAGTTGGACCTGTCTGCCGACGAACGCGAAGCCGTTGCCGAGCTCGAGCAGGAAGCGCTGGATGTGATCGACCAGCGCCTGTTCCACCTCGCGCTCCCGCCGCAGGTCGGCGGTGCCGAGAAAGTCGAAGAGGTACGGATCTTTGAACACTTGAGAGGCCATGTCCGAATCCGCGGGTGGCAGCGTGGCCTTGAAGTTCGTGAGGGCCTTTCCGTGGCGTTCGTGCGCACGGCTGTCGATCTGCAGGCGCAGAATCGGTTGCGACCACCCATGCCGCAGCGACTGCTCGGCGTACCACAATCGCGTCTCCTCGTCATCGAGATGTTCGAGCAGGGCGATGTTCTGGCGCCAAGGCAATTGTGCAACGACCCGTTGCACAATCTCGCGGCCGGACCATGCGGCGGCGAAAGCCCGCATGTACTTCAGGTTTCGTGGCGAGAGTCCCTGCATCTCGGGATTGGCATCACGCAGGTCTGAGGAGAGGCGATCGATGACTTTGGCCCCCCAACCGACGCGTTTCTGGCGATCCAGGATCATCCGACCGATGTCCCAGTAAAGAAGCACCATCGCCGAGTTGGCGGCCAGGACGACGCGAAGCCGCTCTTGCTGGATGCGATGTTTGATCTCGCTGAGCGTCTGCGCGTAGTCGCGAGGTAGCCCAGCACGCGGTGGGGGAACCGGGAAGGAGGCTGCCTCCCGCGTCCTTCCGCGAGAGCCACGTGCCGGAGCCGCCACCCTCACCATGGCCTTTGTGACCTTCTTCTTAGCTGCCATACCCGAGCTGCCTCTCGCTGGCTGGCGAGGTTAGCACTTCCGGGTGGCCGGTTATGCGGACAGCGGGTCGAAGAGGAGCCTCTCAATGTCTGCCAAGGACAGGTCGCTCATCCATTTCGGAACAGGAACCAACCGTCCCGAGGAGACCCACCAGTCATACGCACTTGAGACGATCATGGAGCGCTCTCGGATCTCTTCCGGGTTTGGATGAAGCAGGATGATCTTGCTGAGAGGACGATCCAGCCACGTCTCCAGGCGAAGATTGAGGGCAAGGTCGCCCCAACCGTACCCGCACATCAGGATCACATCGCAACGGCGAAGGAGCTCCTGAAACCGATACTGAAGATCGATGTAGATTCCGTGTTGATATCGGATGGCTTTGTTGCCGCCGGTCAGGAACGATGGATTCGGAAGCCACGGTTTGAGAGGTTTCCCGTCATGATCAGCAAGGACTCCGATGTTCTCTCGCAGGACGAGGCCGGGGCGAGACAGTCCGTTCACATGAAAGTCGTACCAATTCACTGAGCCGTGGAGCTTGAAAAGCCGCACCGTTGCCGTGCTCGTATCGTAGAGATGATCGTCGTACCAGCGGATGTCACCGTCTGCGGCGCCGAAACCATCGACCAGATCCAGGCCATCGTCCGCCAGGAGCCGTTCCACGAGCGTGTCGTGATTGAGCGTGACAATATTCAGCTGCTTGATTCGCTCGGCCCTGGCCAACTCGACGATCAAATCCAAACCCGATGGCTCTCCCGACCGGAGGGCGACTGTTGTCGCAAATTGGATGAACAAACGTGCAAGACTCGCTAACAGGCCCAGGTTGTTGAGGCGAGCATCGAGACTATCGCCACTCAAGAGCCGGCGGGCACGTCGCTCGAGCGCTTTCATGAATGGCGTGAGAATCGAATTGTCGGAAAGGCCGATTCTCCAGTTCGTCATCTCTTCGCATAGATAGAAGAGGTCCTCATAGGACGTGGGGCCGCGGAAAACAGCCGTGCGTTTCGCGTCCCGAGTGTCGCCCTCCGCCATGATTCGCAGCAGGCTCTGGATTCGTTCGAGCTGGTCGCCTGAGGGAAGGCGTGGATCGGGTGGATATCCTTCGGCAATGGGAGGTGGCGCGCGAAGTATTGCCTCGGTGAGCTCACCGGTAAGTGGCAAGCCTGACTTCTTCGATACCCCGGCGCCGAGGAAGAGGATCAGGTTCATGCCGCTCGTCGTTACGCAACCTGAATGGGTCGCGTTCTCCTGGCGGCTAGATTAGCGCAGGGCTGGCGGTGAATCGGGGTGCGCCGCCAGGAGCTGCGCTGACTACTACCCTTCCGCGGCCGCCTTCTTGACCTTCTTCCTCAACACATCGCGTTGCGAGTGGTCGAGGATCTGTTTGCGGATGCGGATCGATTCCGGGGTCACTTCGACGAGCTCGTCGTCTTCGATCCATTCGAGGCATTGTTCGAGCGTCAGCAGGCGCGGCGGGGTGAGTTTGACGGCCATGTCGGAGCCGGAGGCGCGCATGTTGGTGAGGTGCTTGGCGCGGCAGACCTGGACGACCATGTCGACGTCGCGGGAGTTTTCGCCGACGACCTGGCCGCCGTAGACTTTGACGCCGGGGCCGAGGAAGAGCGAGGAGCGTTCCTGCAGCGGCTCGATGGCGTAGGCGGTGGTGTCGCCGGCTTCTTTGGCGATGAGCGCGCCGCGGTTGCGGCTGGCCAGCTCGCCGCGGTACGGGCCGTACTCGAGGAACGTGTGGTACAGCAGGCCGGTGCCGCGCGTTTCCGAGAGGAACTCGGTGCGGATGCCGAAGAGGCCGCGCGTGGGGATCTTGAACTCGATGCGCACGCGGCCGGTGCCGGGGTTGACCATGTCGGTCATCTCGCCGCGGCGCTGCTGCAGCTTCTCCATGATCGGGCCGGTGTGCGATTCCTCGATGTCGACAACGAGCGCTTCGTACGGCTCCATGGTCTGGCCGTTGACGTTCTTGAGGATGACCTGCGGCCGCGACAGCGCGAACTCGTAGCCTTCGCGGCGCATGTTCTCCGCCAGGATGGAGAGATGCAGCTCGCCGCGTCCAGCTACTTCGAACTTGTCGGCCATGCCGGTCTCGCGCACGCGCAGCGCCACGTCCTTGCGCAGCTCGCGGTCGAGGCGTTCCTTGATGTTCCGGGAGGTGACGTACTTGCCTTCCGTGCCGGCGAACGGCGAGTCGTTGACCATCCAGGTCATCGAGACGGTCGGCTCGTCGATGGCGATCGGCTCGAGACGCTCCGGTGCGTCGGCGGCGGTGAAGGTCTCGCCGATCTCGACGTCGGAGAAGCCGGCCACGGCCACGATCTCTCCGGCCGCGGCTTCTTCGATCTCGGCGCGCTTGAGGCCCTCGAAGGCCCACAGCTTCGTCACGCGGCCCTTCTTGTGAGTACCGTCGCGGAGGATGAGGATGACGTCGGTGTTCTGGCGGATCTTTCCGCGCTGCACGCGTCCGACGCCGGTGCGCCCGAGATACTCGTTGTAGTCGATGGCGCTGACGAGGAGCTGCAGCGGAGCGTCGGCGTAACCGGGAGGCGGTGGAATGCGCTTGAGAATCGCATCGAACAGCGGCCGGCAATCTTCGGTCGTGTCGGCCAGCTCGTGGCGGACGATGCCCTTGCGGCCGATGGCGTAGAGAATCGGGAAGTCGATCTGCTCGTCGGACGCGCCGAGCTCGATCATCAGGTCGAACACTTCGTTGACGACTTCCGTCGGACGCGCGTCGGAGCGGTCGATCTTGTTGATGACCACGATCGGCAGGAGGCCGAGCGCCAGCGCCTTGCGAAGCACGAAGCGCGTCTGCGGCATCGGCCCTTCCGCGGCGTCGACCAGCAGGATGACGCCTTCCACCATCGACAGCACGCGCTCCACCTCGCCGCCGAAGTCAGCATGGCCCGGGGTGTCGACGATGTTGATCTTCACCTCGGCCGGATGGATGAACTCGGCCGGCAGGTCGTGGCCGCTGGCGGTGTGCGTGGCCTCGTGGTGCACCGGATGCCCGAGGGCGTCGGGCTGGTCGACGAAGTAGCGAATCGACGTGTTCTTCGCCAGAATCGTGATCCCGCGCTCCTTCTCCAGGTCGTTCGAGTCCATCACCCGCTCGTCGACCTGCTGGTTGGCGCGGATGGCTCCGGCCTGTTTGAGGAGGGCGTCGACGAGCGTGGTCTTCCCATGGTCGACGTGGGCGATGATGGCAACGTTGCGGATGTCGTAGCGGAATTGCTGCATGCGGAGCCGGTAAACCCCTGTGGGGCGTATGAATTCCAACGGGAGACAGCTGCACGGCAACACAGCTCCACAGCGGTACAGCTGTGAAGCTGTATCGGTGTCCAGCTGTCCGATTGCCGCCTTTCTGCCCCTATAATGTCGCCGGGGCTCCAGATCGATCATGTCCAACGCCTTTGTCGAGGCCGATGAAAGACGCTCGTATGGTCGCGTCACACCGGTGCAGCGGATTCGCGGCACGGTGGGGAAAGTCGTGGTCGTCGTGCTCGATGTCTCCATCGCCGGGGCGCGGGTCGCGCATCAGGAGCCGTTGCCTCCCGTCGGCGGGACGGGCGTACTGATCTTCGACTGGGAAGGGCGGCACTTCAGCGCCCCGTGCGAAGTCCGGCGCACGAAAGTCGAAAAGCAGGCCCGCACCGAATTCGAGAAGTCGCTCTACCACACCGGCCTCTTCCTGCAGGCCGACCCCGCGAACGAGCAGATCCTGCGCGACATCGTCGCCGGCGCCGTGGCGCGCGCGCTCGATGAACAGAAGGCCAACGCCAACGGCATCCCGGCCATCGCCGCTCAATCGTTCCAGACCGGCAAAGGCGACGACTTCGTCCGCTACGAGCTGCGCGGCGGCAAATGGACGCAGATCCCCACCCGCGAGCCGCGCCAGCCCCACGGCGAAGGCTTCACCATCTCCGCCTCCGAGACCGCCACCAAAGCGGCCATGCTCTGCCGCGCCTACGAAAGCGGCGACCCCGACGGCCGCCGCCTCATCCGCACCTTCGCCGCCCTGAGCATCAGCAAGAGCGAAGGCGTGCCGACGCGGCGCTACACGCCGTAAGTGGACTTGGTGGACGTCGTGGACTTTAGTGGACGTCCACTCAGTCCACCAGAGTCCACAACGTCCACAAAGAGTGCCGCTGAATTACGATTCGCGGCATGAACCTGAGACTCGCCGCCGCGCTCCTCCTTCTCTTCACCCTCACCGCTCGCGCGCAGGAGCGCGATATGGCGCGGATCAACTGGATGGAGTTCCGCGAGCTGGTGCCGTCGAAGATCCGCACGGTGCTGTTGCCGACCGGGACGCTCGAGCCGCACGGCGTCGCGAATAACGGTGCGGACATCACGGCCCCCGAGGCCATGGCGCGGGAGCTGGCGCCGCGGCTGAATGCGATGACGGCTCCTACCGTGCCGTACGGAATCACCGGCTCGATGGAAGCGTATCCGGGCGCGTTCCAGATCCCCGAGGCAGCCTACCGGCCGTACATCAAAGCGGTGATCGAGGGGCTGGCGAAGAATGGGTTCCGCAGCATCATCATCCTCAACGGCCATGGCGGGCCGCAGACGGCGGTGCTCAACGCCGTGGCCGCCGAGGTGGCCACCGAGAAGCATGTGCGCACGCTGGTGATCAACTGGTGGTCGTTCGCCACGGACGTGACGAAGGAAGTATTCGGCGAAGACGGCGGCCATGCCGGCTGGAACGAGACAGCCATGGTGCAGGCCATCGACAGGACGCTCGTCCATCCGGAGCGCTACAGCGACAAGCTGGCCACGGCCTATCCGGCGCCCAACACCTGGAGCGCGGTGCCGTTCCCGTCGTCGATCGGCTTGTATCAGCCGGGACAGGGCTATCCGAAGTTCGATCAGAAGAAGGCGGACGAGTACTACCGCAAGGTGAACGAGAAAGTCTTCGTCCTGATCCGCGACACGATCGCCAAGTGGGACGAGGCCGGGCTTTGATCCGGCGCGTGTGCGTGTTCTGCGGCTCGAGCACCGGTTCGGATCCCGCGTACGTCGAGGCTGCGCGTGCGTTGGGACAGCTGTTCGCGCGGGAAGGGATCGCGCTCGTCTACGGCGGCGGCAGCGTCGGCCTGATGGGGGTGCTGGCCGATTCCGTCTTGTCCGCGGGAGGCGAGGCGATCGGCGTCATCCCGCAGGCGTTGTGGGCGCGCGAAGTCGGTCATCGCGGCCTCACCGACCTGCGCATCGTCGAGACCATGCACGAGCGCAAAGCGATGATGGCCGATCTCGCCGACGCGTTCATCGCCCTGCCCGGAGGACTGGGCACGCTCGAAGAGATCTTCGAGGTCTGGACCTGGGCGCAACTCGGCCTGCACCAGAAACCCCTCGGCTTTCTCGACGTGAACGGCTTCTACGCCCCGCTCATGGAGTTCCTCGACCGCGCCGTCCGCGCCCGCTTCGTCCGCGACCAGCACCGCGCCATCGCCATGATCGCCCGCGATCCGGAAGCGCTGCTCAAGAGGTTCGAGAGCTGGGAACCGCCGCGGGTGGCGAAGTGGATTACGAATAGTGAGCTGTAGAGCTGTACAGCTGTATAGCTTTACAGCTGGTCTCAGTACGTGACCCGGTGGTAGTACTTGAACTTCACCCTCTGGTTCTTCTGCACGATCGGGTAGAACTTGGCCGCTCGCAGGGCCTGGGTGTTCTGCGCTTCCAGGGCGGGGGAGCCGGTGCTGTTGGCGAGCGTGCGTACCGAGACGACTTCGCCGTCGGAGTTCACGTCGGCTTCGAGATAGATCTCGCCGTGCGCGCTCGGCGCGGAGACCGGCATCGGCATGACGCGGAACTTCGGCTGGGGATTGTCCTCCGACTCCTGCTTGCCCTCCGCGGTCGTGAGATCGGCCGCTCGCGCCCAGCCGGCGCGGTCGCCGGTGCGGACCTCCACCCATTCGCCCTTGTCGGCCAGCACCGAGACCCCTTCGCCGTTCTGATACGTGACAAGGACCGGCGCCGTGTCGTTCGGTTGCTCGCGCACCGCCAGCTCCGGCGATCCGACATAACGGATCGCCACCGGCTCGCGCGTATCCGTCGGCGTCAGGTCGGTGACGGCCGTCTCCAGCTTGCAGGCGGCGGTAAGAAGGAGCAGCAGCGCGAGGCGTTTCATCGCGCACAGGATAGCTGTACAGCTGTATAGCAGTGCAGCCGTACAGCTCTCCCAAAGCGGACATCTGTCCGCGGACTTCCGTCCACCGGACACGTCCCGGATACGCTAACCGCTTGAAAACACACGCGCCTCCCGTGGCACCGGCGTTGCGCTAGCGGCTGCCCGATGATCCAGGACACGTCTTCGATGGACCGGCATGTGGTGGTGGCGCGCACGCCGCGTACGATGATCCTCATCGCGGTGGCGGTCGCCGCGGTGCTGGTCCTCAGTGCAGTTCTCTTTCCCTCGGTAAGGCGTTGGGCACGCGCCGAAAAGGCGGTCGATGCGACGACGCTGCGTTTCGGCACCGTGCAGCGCGGCGATCTGCTGCGCGATGTTTCGGTGCAGGGCCGCGTGGTGGCCTCGCTGCATCCGACGCTCTTCAGCTCCGGGCAGGGCATCGTCTCGCTGCGCACGAAGGCGGGCTCGCAGGTGCGGCGCGGCGATGTGCTGGCCACGGTCGATTCGAAGGAGCTGCAGTCCGCGCTCGAACAGGCGCGCGCGCAGCTGCTCTCGATCCGCGCGGAGCTGGAGCGGCAGAAGATCGTGGCCCGGCAGACGCAGCTCCGCGCGCGGCAGAGCGTCGACCTGCTCTCGCTGCGGCTGGAAGCGGCCAAGCGCGCGCTGACGCGCAACGAGACCACGTTCCGCGAAGGCCTCAGCAACAAGACCGACTACGAATCGGCGCAGGACGGCGTGCGCATTTCGCAGATGGAGCTCGATCAGGCGAAGAAAGAGCTCGACCTGTCGCGCGAGACGCTGTCGTTCGAGATGCAGACGCGCGAGCAGCAGGTCGTGTCGCAGCAGTCGGTGGCCGCGGACCTGGCCAAGCGCGTCGACGATCTGACGATCCGGGCGCCGTTCGACGGCATGGTGGCCTCGGTGGCCGTGCAGGACCGCGACGCGGTGGCGCCGAATCAGGCCGTGCTCATGATCGTCAACCTGTCCTCGCTCGAGCTCGAGGTGGCGTTGCCGGAGGAGTACGCGGGCGAGACCGCCATCGGCACACCCGCCACCATCTCCTTCAACGGCCGCGAATACCAGGGGAAAGTGACTGCAGTGTCCCCCGAGGTCGTCGCCAACCAGGTCGCGGCCACGGTGGCGTTCACCGACCAGCCCGCGGGCCTCAAACAGAACCAGCGCCTCACCACGCGGCTGGTGTTTGAGTCCAAGAAAGACGTGCTCAAAGTCGCCCGCGGTGCCTTCGTCGACGCCACCGGCGGCCGCAGCGCCTTCGTCGTCGACGGGAAGATGGCCACCCTACGCCCGATCACCCTCGGCGTCACCAGCGCCAGCGAAGTGGAAGTGCTGGAGGGCTTGGCCGCGGGCGAGACGATCGTGGTTTCGGACACGAGTGCGTTCGGGGACGCGAAGACTGTGCTTTTGCGATGAGACCGAGGGAGTCTCAAAGTCGCAGAGTCTCAGAGTCTCAAAGGAAAGACACCAGGGCGGGGGCCTTTGAGACTTTGCGACTTTGAGACTCTGCGACTCCTTACCGTCAGACACGAACCAATAACCGGAGAAAACACCAATGCTGACGATGCGCAACATCAAAAAAATCTACCGCACCGACACCATCGAGACCCACGCCCTCGCCGACTTCTCGCTGCACGTCGATGCCGGTGAGTTCGTGTCGGTGATGGGGCCGTCGGGGTCGGGGAAGACGACGTTCCTCAACGTGGCCGGGCTGCTGGACACGTTCGAGTCGGGCACGTACACGCTCGACGGCAAGGACGTCAGCGGGCTCTCGGACAGTGAGATGTCGCGCATCCGCAATCGCGCCATCGGCTTCATCTTCCAATCGTTCAATCTCATCCCCGACCTCAACGTCTTCGACAACGTCGACGTGCCGCTGCGCTATCGCGGCCTCTCCGGTTCGGACCGCAAGCAGCGCATCGAACGGTCGCTCGATCTCGTCGGTCTCTCCTCGCGAGTGAAGCACCTGCCGTCGCAGCTCTCCGGCGGACAGCAGCAGCGCGTGGCCATCGCCCGCGTCCTGGCCGGCGATCCGAAGCTGATCCTGGCGGATGAGCCGACCGGCAACCTCGACTCGCTCATGGCCCGAGAGATCATGGATCTCCTCGACAGAATCAACGCCGAAGGGACCACGATCGTCATGGTCACCCACAGCCCCGAGTGCGCTGTGCGCTCGCAGCGGCAGATCCACGTCCTCGACGGCCGCGTCGTCGATGTGGCCATGCCGCACATCTCGCTGGCGCGCACCGAGGCCAGCGCCGGCGTCGCCTCGACGCTCGGGTAGGAGCAGTCGCGAACGGAGAGAAACGTGCTCACCTACAACGTCAAGATCGCCTTCAACAGCCTGCGCCGCAATCCGGTCCTGACCGGTCTGCTCATCGGCGCGATCGCCCTCGGCATCTGCGTGTCCACGACCTTCATCGCCTTGCGGCACATCTTCGAGAAGGATCCGCTGCGCGGGAAGAGCAGCCAGCTCTTCAACGTGCGGCTCGACAACTGGGATCCGCAACGCGCCTGGAACGCCGAGGACCCGAAATCGCTGCCGTCGCAGATCACCTATCGCGACATGCGCGAGCTGATGAAATCCAGCATCCCGACGCGGCAGACCGCCTCGTTCCGCACCCGCTTCTTCATCCATCCCGATCCGAAAGTGGGTCGGCCGTACGCCGAGAACATCCGGCTCGTCTTCGCCGACTTCTTCCCGATGTTCGACGTGAAGTTCCAGTACGGCGGACCGTGGGACAAAGCGGCGGACGCGAAGCCGGAGCAGGTCATCGTGATCGGCCACGACACGAACCAGAAACTCTTCGCCGGCGCCAACAGCGTCGGCCGCACCGTGCGGATGGACGACCGCACCTACAAAGTGGTTGGCGTGCTCGCGCCGTGGAAGCCGGCCCTGCTCTATTACGACCTGACGCAGGGCGGCATCGGCCAGCAGCCCGAGCAGATCTTCCTGCCGTTCAACTTCACGCCGGTGTTGGAAGTGCAGTCGTTTGGGAACAGCGACGGCTGGAAAGGCTTCGACGGCGACGGCTATGCAGCGTTCTTGAGCTCCGAAACGGTATGGCTCCAGTTCTGGGCCGAGCTGCCGACGCCGGAGAAGCAGCAGGCCTATCGCGACTTCGTGAACGACTACGTCCGCGACCAGAAGAAGATCGGACGCTTCCAACGCCCGCTGCATACCGAGGTCACGGTCCTGCCCGAGCTGATCAAGCAGCAGTCCTCGCTGCCGCCGTCGATCCGGTCGCTCTCGATCGTGTCCATCCTGTTCCTCGTCGTTTGTTCGCTGAATCTCGTCGGACTGCTCCTCGGCAAGTTCCTGGCGCGCGTCCCGGAAGTCTCCGTGCGCCGCGCGCTGGGAGCGAGCCGGCTGCAGGTCTTCTGGCAGCACGTCGTCGAGTGCGAGCTGGTCGGCCTGGCCGGCGGCGTCATCGGCCTGGCCCTCTCGATAGGCATGCTGAAGATGATCTCCAAAGTCGTCCCCAACGGCGACGTCATCCGCCTCGACCTGGAGATGGTGGCCGTCTCGGTCTTCCTCTCCCTCATCGCCGGCCTCATCGCCGGCATCTACCCCGCCTGGCGCGTCTGCTCGGTCGCCCCGGCGATGCAGTTGAAGCTTCAGTGACATGAGAGGGCAGAGCGCAGAGGGCAGAAGAAAAACCCAACACAACGGGCTTCATCCTCTGCCCTCTGCCCTCTGCGCTCTGCCCTCTAAAAGGAGAACGCCATGCCCTTCGGTCCGATCATCCGCGCCATGAACCACAACCGCATGCGCTTTGCGCTGATCATCCTGGAGGTGGCCATCACGCTGGCCATCGTCACGAACGCGGTGAACATGATCCTGGACGAGCGGCAGAAGATGCTGCGCAAGTCGGGGTTCGATGACGAGAACCTCATCTCCATCAGCTACCAGCCGTTCGCGCCGGAGTTCCGCGAGCAGTCGTTTGTCGAGAGCCTGGTGCAGACGGACATGCGCGCTCTCCGGGCCATCCCCGGCGTGAAGGCGGTGACGGTCAGTTACTTCCTGCCGTGGCAGGGCGGCGGCAGCTCCGGCACGTGGAAAACCGAGGGGTACAACGACAAGTTCCAGGCCCAGCTCTATGCCGCGCGCGGGCAGCTGATCGAAACGCTGGGCACCCGGATCGCGCAGGGACGCGCCTTCACCGAGACCGACACCCCGGTCGATCCGGACGTGCCGACGCAGGTGACGATCATCAGCCGGGCCCTGGCCAAGAAGCTGTGGGGCGACGCCAATCCGATCGGCCGCGTCATTACCAACGGCGAAGGATCGACGCCGCGCACCGTCGTCGGCGTGATCGACGAGTTCTACAACCCCTACGCCTGGAACATCGGCGAGTTCGTGCTGTTCACGCCCGGCCGCTCGTACGACACCGGCGGGGCCACGTTCCTCCTGCGCGCGGAGCCGGGCGCGCTCAAGGCGGTCGTGTCGCAGCTCGAGCCGCGCCTCCTGGCCGTCAACGCCGGCCGCGTCTTCCGGATGCGCACCGTGGCCGAGACCAAGGACAATTTCTTTTCGGCGGGCAAGCTCGTGATCACGGCCATGACCGGCATCATCATCGTGCTCGTCTTCATCACCGCGCTGGGGATCGTCGGCATCACGTCGCTGGCGGTCTCCGAGCGCACGCGCCAGATCGGCACGCGCCGCGCCCTCGGCGCCACACGCGGCGACATCCTAAAGCACTTCCTCACCGAGAATTGGATCATCACCACGGCCGGTCTCGTCTTCGGCGTGGCAGCCACCTACGCGCTCAACTACGCGCTGGTCAGCCAGCTCACCGACGTCAAGATGCCGTGGTACCTCGTCGGCATCGGCATGGCCCTGCTCTGGATCATCGGCGTCGTAGCCACGCTCCCGCCGGCCCTGTGCGCGGCCTCGGTATCGCCCGCCATTGCAACACGGAGCGTGTGAAATCGAACACGGAACGAGGAACACGGAACACGGAACGAAACCCATGGTCGCCGCACGCGTAATTCGAAACGGAGTCATCGTTCCGTGTTCCGTGTTCCTCGTTCTACGTTTGCCATGAAGGTTCTCATCGTCGAAGATCAACCGGCCGTGGCCAAGGCGCTGCGGGTGCTGTTCGATCTGAACGACATCGAGACCGAGTCGACATCGAGTCCGGATGCCGCCCTGCGCGTCATGGCGCAGGGCGATGTCGATCTCGTGCTGCAGGACATGAACTTCTCGCCCGGTGCCACGAGCGGGGACGAAGGGATCGCGCTCTTCCGCCGGCTGCGCCAGAGCGATCCCGATCTGCCGGTGCTGCTGCTCACCGCCTGGACGTCGCTCGAGACCGCCGTGCAGCTGGTGAAGGAAGGCGCGTCCGACTATCTGGCCAAACCGTGGGACGACGCCAAGCTCGTCACCACCGTGCGCAATCTCCTGGAGATCCGCACGCTGAAGGCGGAGAACGCCCGGCTGCGCAATGAACGGATGCGCACGCGCGCGGCGCTGGCGCGCGACCACGATCTGCGCGGCATCGTCTACGAGAGCGAGGGCATGCATCGCGTCGTGTCGCTGGCGCTGCAGATCGCCCCCTCGGATGTCCCGGCCCTGATCACCGGTCCGAACGGGGCAGGGAAGGAGAAGATCGCCGAGATCATCCACGCCAACTCGCGCCGCCGCCAGAAACCGCTCGTCAAAGTGAACGCCGGCGCGATTCCGGAGAACCTCATCGAAAGCGAGCTCTTTGGCGCCGAGGCCGGGGCGTACACCGGATCGACGCGGCTGCGCATCGGCCGCTTCGAAGCGGCCAACGGCGGGACGCTGCTCCTCGACGAGATCGGCAACCTCTCGGCCGCAGGCCAGATGAAGCTCCTGCGCGTCCTGCAGAGCGGAGAGTTCGAGCGCGTCGGCTCGAGCGAGACCCGCCGCGTCGACGTGCGCGTGCTCTGCGCCACCAACGCCGACCTGCGCCAGAACATCGCCCGCGGCACCTTCCGGCAGGACCTCTACTTCCGCCTCAACGTCATCGAGCTCAACGTCCCGCCGCTCCGCGAGCGGCGCGAAGACGTGATCCCGCTTGCCGAGTCGTTCCTCCAGCCGCCGAAGTCCCTCGGCGCCGCCGCCCGCAACGCCCTGCTCTCCCACGACTGGCCCGGCAACGTCCGCGAGCTCCAGAACCGCATCCTCCGCGCCACCGTCATCAGCGCCGGCGACGTCATTACCCCCGAAGACCTCGGCTTCGGCGAATCCCGCGAAACCACCGCCGACGTCCCCGTCGAGCGCAGCCAGATCGAGATCGCCCTCCTCAACGCCAACGGCAGCGTCTCCCGCGCCGCCGAAGCCCTCGGCGTCTCGCGACAGGCGCTGTACCGGAGGATGGAGAAGTTGGGGATCGTGTTGGAGAGACGGCCGAAGTGAGTCTTAGAGGCTTAGAGTCGTAGAGTCTTAGAGGAGCAACAACCTCGCGCCTCTACGACTTTACGACTCTAAGACTCTAAGACTTCATGCGACTCTCCACGCGCATCCTGGCCGCCCTCACCCTCAACGCCCTCATCGCGTTCACATCGTCCTTCTTCGCCCTCCACATCGGCCGGGCGCTGGGGATGCCGGAGATCGCGGGATGGGCGTTGGCGATGCTGGTCACGATTCCGTTCGTGCTGTGGAGTGCGCGGTGGATTTCACGGTATGTGACGCAGGCGCTGGATGGGCTGGAAGATGGACTGCGCGCGTTCCGCGACGCGGACTTCAGCATGCGCCTGGCCGCTCCGGAACGCGATGAAGTGACGCACGTGAAGCGGCTCTACAACGAGGTGGCCGATCTGCTGCGCGCGCAGCGGACCGATGTCTATCAGAAGGAGCTGCTGCTCGACACGATCCTGCAGCGGACGCCACTCGCTGTCCTGCTCGTCGATGCCGGACAGCGCGTGGCGTACTCGAACGCCGCCGCGCGGGAGCTGCTCACCGGCGGGCGGCGGCTCGATGGCCAGCGCTTCGCAGACGTGCGCGAGCAGCTGGCGGCGCCGATGCGCGACGCGCTGGCCTCAACCGGCGACGCCATCGTCACCGTGCGCACCGCCGAACAGGACGAGACGTTCCACCTCTCGCAGCGGATGTTTCGCCTGAATACGCTCGAGCACCGGCTGGTCCTCATCGAGCGCCTCACCACCGAGCTGCGGCGGCAGGAAGTGGCGGTGTGGAAGAAGGCCATCCGCGTGATCAATCATGAGCTGAACAACACCATCGCCCCGATCAGCTCCCTCTTCCACTCGGCGAAACTGGCGCAGTCGATGGAACGCCAGGACCGCCTCGGCGAGATCTACGAGACCATCGAGGAACGCCTGGCGTTCCTGCGCTCCTTCCTCGAGTCGTACGCCCAGTTCGCGCGGCTCCCGCCGCCCAAACGCGAGCAGACCTCGTGGCGGGAGATCCTCGACGACGTCCACGCCCTCTACGAATTTCGCGCCGAGGGGGAAGTCGGGGCGGCAGTGCTCGCCGACCGCGCGCAGATGCAGCAAGTCCTCATCAACCTCGTCAAGAACGCGCATGAATCAGGAAGCGCTCCGTCGGATATCGTCGTAGCCGTGCAGCGCAACCTCGACGGAATCGTCGTCCGCGTCAGCGACCGCGGCGCCGGCATGACCGACGAAGTCCTGCGCCACGCCCTGGTCCCGTTCTACACCACCAAAACCCGCCGGCTCCGGCCTCGGCCTGGCCCTCTGCAACGAGATCATCGAAGCGCACGGCGGGAGGTTGCGGCTGCAGGCCGCGGCAGGGCAGGGGACGATGGTAACGTGCTGGCTACCAGCGTCCTGACTCCAAACGCTAACCAAACACGTCGCGGTTGAGAAACAACCCGTACGCAACGCCCAGCGCCCCCACCGCCCACGCCCCCAGCAACCCGATGCAGAACGCCATCGACATGCCGTCGTAGGGCGGGGCCTGGCCGGTGTAGTAGTCGGCGAGGGGGAGTGCGCTCACGAAGAGATATTTGCCGGCGGTCCAGTCGGGGCTGATGCGGGTGAGGATGGTGCCGCCGATGAGGGACGCGATCATCGTGCCGATCGAGGCAGCGCTCGATTTGAAGATCACGGACAGCATCAGCGAGATGGCGGCGACGGCCAGCAGTGCGTACCACTGCAGGCCGTAGGCGATGAGCGCGTCGTGCCAGAGCGGGAGCTGGCGCACGGCGTCGATCTTCACTGTCTCGCTGGAGATCTGGAAGCCGTTGTACGTCGGCATGTCCCAGCCCGCGGCGGGGAGCACCGGCGCCGTGACGAGGTACGCCAGCATCGCGCCGGCGAGCAGCGTCAGCGAGGCGAAGAGCCAGAGCGTGATCAGTTTCGCGGTCAGGATCTTTCGTCGTCGCACCGGCCGCGTGAGGAGGAGCTTGTCCGTGCCTTCGGCGTTCTCCGCGGAGACGATGTCGCTGCCGAGGACCGCCACCAGGAGCGGCAGGAGCCAGCCGGCGGCGTTCGCGAAACTGCGCACCACCAGAGGCGCCGTCGGCTGCTCGGGATTGATGCCGCGGTCGAGATAGAACTGCAGGCGCCGGATCTCCGCCCGCATCGAGCGCGCCCACGACGCGTTCACCTGCCCGCGCCGCAGCCGGTTCTCCGCCCGCGCGATCCGCTCCTGCAGATCCGCACGCCAGTTCGCATTCTTCATCTGCCGCAACTGCCGGTACTGCGAATACGACACGAGCGTCAGGATCACGAACATGATCCCCACCACGATCGCGAACCTTCTGCGCCGCAGCAGCTTGAGCGTTTCGTTCTGGACCAAGGGGATCATCATGTTTTTCTGGCTCTGGTCTCGGTCTGGCTGCGGCGTGGATCTTAATGACGGAGTCGCAGAGTCTCAAAGTCGCAGAGTCTCAAAGAGTGTGGCATCACGTCCTCTGAGACTTTGAGACTCTGAGACTATGCGACTCCATCAATCCACCGATTCTCCGCCGGTTGCCTCGAGGAACATCTCCTCCAGCGACTGCACGCGGCGGCGTGCGTGGAAGACGTCGACGCCGCCTTGTGTGAGTGCGGCGATGAGGGGAGGGGCGGCGGGCTCGTCGATCGCGGCGAAGATGAGATCGTCGCTGGTGGTCAGCTCCACTCCCTCGCCGCTCAGGATCGCCGAAGCACGGGCCACGTCGCCGACCTTGATCTCCATCATGCGTTGGCTGGAGATCAGCTCGCTCACCGGACCGCTGCGCAGGATTTTTCCCTTGTGGATGATGGCCACGCGGTCGGCGATCAGCTCGATCTCGGCCAGGAGATGGCTGGAGACGAACACCGCCATCCCGCGCTCCGCAGCGAGGCCGCGAATCAGCTCGCGGATCTCGCGGATGCCGGCGGGGTCGAGACCGTTGGCCGGTTCGTCGAGAATCAACACGCGCGGGTTGCCGAGCATGGCCTGGGCGATGCCGAGGCGCTGGCGCATGCCAAGGGAGTACGTGCCCACGCGCTGATCGAGCCGGTGATCGAGATTCACCAGCGCCGCCACGCGCGTGATCTCGCTCGCCGGCACGCCCAGCATCCGCGCAAAATGCTCCAGATTCTCGCGCCCGGTCATGAAGCGGTAGAGGTCGGGATTCTCCACGATGCAGCCGATGCAGCGCATGGCCTCTTCGAACTGCCGGCGCACGTCGTAGCCGCACACCGTGACCGACCCGTGCGTCGGCTTGATGAGCCCGACCAGCATCCGGATCGTCGTCGTCTTCCCCGCCCCGTTCGGCCCGAGGAACCCGAACACCTCGCCCGGTTGCAGCGCGAACGACACATCGTCGACGATCGTCCGGTCGCCGATGACTTTGGTGAGGTGGGTGGCCTCCAAAGCACTACTCATCGCGCGCCATGGTAACGTCGTGGACGCGATGCGCAGGTTTCTATTCTGGTACCTCCCGCTGGGCGTCTCGCTGATCGCGGCGGCGATCTTCGCCTACGGATTCGTCGCCTATCTGCGCGGCGACACCGGCGCGCCGGTCGATGCGTCCGGTCTCCGTGCGACCGCTCCCGTCGTTTCGTCATCTGTGGTCGCGCCGATCATCCTCGGCGATTCCCTGGCCCGCGGGGCAGGCGACGAGAGCGGTCTCGGCATCTCCGGACGTCTCGACGAGGAGCTGCGCCGCCGCAACGTGCGCGCCCGCCGCACCTACAACGTCGGCGTCAGCGGCGCGCGCACGCCCGACCTGCTGGCGCTGCTCGATCGTCCCAACGTCCGCCAACTCCTGGGCGAGTCGAACGTCATCATCGTCTCCATCGGCGGCAACGACCTCTGGGGCGGCAACGACTGGCGCAGCGCCGCCCCGCCCGACCCCAACGCCGCCATGGATCTCGTCCTCGGCCGCATCGAGACCGCCATCGAGAAAATCCGCGCCGTGAACCCCCGCGCCCGCATCTTCTTCATCGGCCTCTACAACCCCTTCGTCGCCACCCCCATGGGCAAACGCCTGACCGGCCTGGTGAACCAATGGAACGCCCGGCTCCTCGACCACTTCGGCAACGACCCCGACTTCACGCTCGTCGCCACCGCCGACCTCTTCTCCCACCACGACCGCCTGGCGCTGGATCGATTCCACCCGGGCGGCGAGGGATACGCGTTGATCGCGCGACGCATCGCCGACGCGATGTAGCCGACGTCAATCCTGAGCGGGGTGGCGGGCGGTGTGAGCGAAGGATCAATGGAGCAGCCGCGCTGACCACGCCACAGGCGCTGTCACCAATCCCAGCCAGAGCGCATCATCTATGCATGGAGAGACGATATGTCCGACCGTGACCTGACCAACGGCGTTCCGATCACCGATCTCCGCGACGGCGAGATGCTCGCCGGAAGCCTCGGCGAGGATCAGATTCTCCTGGCTCGCCTCGGCGACGAGGTGTACGCCGTCGCCGCTACGTGCACGCACTACAGTGGCCCTCTGGCCGAGGGGGCGCTCGTGAATGGGACGGTCCGCTGTCCGTGGCACCATGCCTGTTTCGATCTCCGTACCGGTGCGGTTCTGCGCGCACCCGCACCGGCGCCGCTGGCGCGGTGGCAGGTCGAACGGCGCGGCGACCGGTACTTCATCGGCGGAAAGCTCGAGCCGGAAACGCCAACGCCGTCGGCCGGTCCCGAGAACGTGGTCATCGTCGGCATGGGCGCCGCGGGAATCAATGTTGCCGTCACGCTCCGTGCCGAGGGTTACGGCGGCCGCATCGTGATGATCAGCCGCGAGACCGACCTCCCTTACGACAAGCCGAATCTTTCCAAGGACTACCTGGCAGGGCACGCTCCCGCGGAATGGCTGCCGGTGCATCCGCGCGAGTATTACGACGAGCAGCACATCGAGCTGCGGTTCGGTGCCGTCGTCTCATCGATCGACACGGCGGCGAAATACATCACCATCGAACCCGATGAGCGTCTCCCGTTCGATGCCCTCGTATTCGCCGCGGGGACGGAGCCGCGTTTGCTGCCGGTGCCGCACGAGGGAGTCCACTACCTGCGAACGAGGCGCGATGCGGAACGTCTCGTCGAGCTTGCGGGAACGTCCAAACGCGCCGTCGTGATCGGCTCCGGCTTCATCGGTCTCGAGACCGCGGCATCGCTCCGGCAGCGAGGACTCGGCGTGACGGTCATCTCGCCGGACCGTCTTCCTCTGCAGCGCGTCATGGGCGATGAAGTCGGTGCCCGCATCCTGGCCATCCACGAAGCGCATGGCGTCGCCTTCCGGTTCAGCCGGACCGTCACGGCCGTGGAGGCGGGGAGCGTGCTCCTCGACGACGGCTCGCGGCTGGAGGGCGACCTCATCGTGGCCGGCATCGGCGTCACGCCCGCCGTCGATGTGGCCCGCGCCGCCGGCATCCACGTCGAAAAGGGGATCGTGGTCAACGAGTACCTCGAAACCTCCGCGCCGAACGTTTGGGCCTGCGGCGACATCGCCTCATGGCCTGATGCGCGCAGCGGGCCGGACGCGCGCAGCGGTACGTCGCTGCGCGTCGAGCATTGGGTGGTGGCCGGACGCCAGGGCCAGACCGTGGCCCGCAACATCCTCGGCAGGCGCGAGCGCTTCGACGCCGTTCCCTTCTTCTGGAGCGCCCACTACGACGTCACCATCAACTACCTCGGCAATGCCGCTGGATGGGAGACCGTCGAAGTCCTCGGATCGCTCGACAAGAACGACGCCACGATCGTCTATCGCCGCGGCGCGAACGTGCTGGCTGTGGCCACCATCGGCCGCGACTCCGTCAGCCTGGCCGCCGAACAGGCCATGGAGCGCGGCGACGTGACGGCTTTGAACGCGCTCTTGAGCGAGCACGAGACCGAGACGTAGGCGAGCTCAATGGCCGAGGCCGCCTCTCGCGTCTGAGCCGTTGCGCGTCGCGCACGCAATGATAGACTGCCGCCCTCACGGCTATTCAGTCAGTAAGTCCTTTGGTGGCGGCTGCGGCGTTGGTCGATGAACCCTCGCGCGGCAGACAACACACTTCTCGCGGAGGATCAAAATGCGCTCGAGCTGGAAAGCAGTTTTTGTCTTGGTTGTCGCGTTCTCTCTCATCCTTCCAACCTCACCGGCGCGTGCGCAGGCAACGCCGGACGATACGACCGGCAGCCCATTCCATGGCGAAGCCTCGGGCGATCTGCCGCCGGGTGTCGAGCAGGACAACCCAACGGCTCGTCTCGAATGGCAGCGCCAGGCCTGGGGCATCGTCACTCCCACCTTCCGCAGCAACGCCATGAAGGAAGGGAAAAGCCATTCCGACAAGAAGAACGCGCCTGGACCGAAGTGGGTCAACATCGGGCCGGCGGGTGCGGACTACGAGCAGAACGGCAGCTTCACCGGCCACGTGCGCGACAGCGGCCGCGCGCGCACGGTCCTGCCGCATCCCACGAATGAAAACATCGTCTACTTCCTGACGTCCGGCGGCGGGTTGTGGCGGACGAACAACTGGATGTCCTCCAACACGGAGTGGACGCCGCTCACCGATGACCTGCCGACCACCGGCGGCGGCTCGGTCGCGTTCGGAAAGAATCCGAACACGCTCTATCTCGGCCTCGGCGATCCGTTCGATCAGATCCTGGTCGGCGGCTCGATGGTGAAGTCGACGAACGGCGGCAATAGCTGGTCGCCTCTCATCGAGCTCGACGCCGCCGTTTCCGTACGCGACGTCAAGGTCGACACCAGCACCAACCGCGACATCGTCCTGGTGGCGACGAACAGCGGCTTGTACCGGTCGGCCGACGACGGCGACACGTATGCCGCCATTCCGACGTTCGCCGGAATGTCCGTCTGGAGCATCGTGCGCACGAGCGCCGGATGGCTGGCCTCGGCGCAGCCGTGTCCGGCCGCAAACGTCGGCCTGCAGTGCGGCCAGGTCACCACGCTGTACGTCTCCACCGACCGCGGAGCCACGTGGGCGCCGATCACGAACGCCGGAAACGTCTTCTCGCTCAACGGCCGGACCACGCTGGGCGTGGCGGTGCCGGGCGACAGCGTCGTCTATGCCTACTCCAGCGTCCAGAACGACACGCAGATGCGCGACGTCTATCGCTCTTCCAACGGCGGACAGACCTGGGTGGCCAACGGCGTCAACTCCACGAAAGTGCCGCTCAACCCCGTGACCGGCATGACCAACATGAACATCTGCCACGGGCAATGCTGGTACAACCAGATGGTCCTCGTCGATCCGCGCGACCCCGCGCGCAACACCGTCTGGATCGGCGGCGATCTGGCCACGGCCAGCACGACCAATGGCGGCACGAGCTGGACCGTCGAGACCTGGTGGCTGTACAGCCAGTTCCCCGCGCTTCCCTACGCGCACGCCGATCATCATGCCGCGGCCTTCAAGACCACGGGCACGCCGACGATCATGCTCGGCAACGATGGTGGACTGAACATCAGCACCGATGACGGCGCGACGTTCAGCAGCGACAAGAACAACGGGCTGGTGTCGCACCTGTTCTACACCGTGGCCGGCAATGCGAGCTTCCCGAACCTCGTCCTCGGCGGCACGCAGGACAACGGAACGCGCCTGCGCACCGACAACGGCACCACGCACAACCAGGTGATCGGCGGCGACGGCATGGGCGCGGCCTACAGTCAGGAGAACACGAACACCGTCATCGGCAGCGCGCAAGGCTCGGCCATGCGTACGAACCTCAGCAACAACCCGCCCGAGGTCTTTCAGAACTGGGTCGCTGCCACGACCGGCCTGAGCGACATCGGCTTCGGGTTCTTCACCGCCATCATTCCCGCACCGCCGAGCCTCGACGCCACGGGGCGCGTGTTCTTTCACTTCACGAACGCGCGCGTGTGGAAGACCGTCAACGGCGGCTTGAACTGGACGATGATCGGCAACGCCCTTCCTCCTCCCAACGGCCCAACGTCGCCGGGCCTCCCGACGGTCCGCCGTTTCCGCTCCAGTCCCTACAACCTCGGCGTGAGCCCGACCGATCTGAATCGGATCGCGGTCGGCGCGGCGGGAGGGTTCCTCGACGTCACCACCAACGGCGGCGCGAGCTGGACCGACATCGATCTCATCACGCTGGTCCCCGGGTTCCAGGGCTTCATCACGAACGTCACCTGGCAGGACAATCGACATCTCTGGGTCACGGCCGTGGCCCAGGCCGTCGGCGCGGTGCGCGTGATCAAAGGGTCGATCGCCAACCCCGGCGACCCCTGGTCGACGGCCACGTGGGTCCCGATGCAGAACGGGCTTCCCGATCTGCCGATCACGCGGGTGCTCTTCGATCCGCGCGACGCCACCCGGAACACGATCTATGCGGCGACGCACGTCGGCATCTATCGGACCACCGACGGCGGAGCGAACTGGGATCCGTTCGGCAACGGACTTCCGACGGTGCGCGTCAACGATATCTATACGCCGCCGGATGGCAGTTTCGTGAGGATCGCCACGTACGGCCGAGGGATCTGGGAGCTCGCGCAGCTCGAGCTCGTGAGCGCCGAGCTCGCGGATGACGTTGCCTCCTGCGACTCCGACGGCGTGCTGGACAACGGCGAGACCGGCCAGCTGACGGTCACGTTGATGAACCAGGGCCCGAACAACGTCAACCACGTCACGCTGACGATCACGTCGACAAATCCGAATGTGTCGTTCCCGCAGGGGAACGTGCTGGCGTTCCCGCCGGTTCAGAAAAACGACCAGAGCACCGGATCCATCCGCGTCGCCGTCAACGGCGCGGCCGGCATCGAAGCCGCGGATTTCCAGATCGCCATCGAATCGCCGGAGCTCGGCGTCCCGCAGTTCAACGTCGTGGCCACACACCGCGTGAATTACGACGTGCAGCTGGCGGCCTCCGCGACGGAGTCGGTCGAGTCGCCGAATCCCGGCTGGTCGATCACCGGCGATCCGACCACCGCCCCGAACATCGACGCCTGGCAGCGGCGCACCCTCTCGCCGACGCAACACGTCTGGTGGGGTCCGGACAACAACGGACAGACGGACGGTCAGAAAGCCGACCTTCCGGATGAACAGGCGCTCGTCTCCCCGACGATGAGCGTGGGCACGTCGCCGCTGGTCATCAGCTTCTCGCATCGCTTCGCCTTCGAGGCCGGCAACTGGGACGGCGGCGTCATCGAGATCAGCACGGACGGCGGCGCGACGTGGAGCGACATCGGCGTCGGCTCCTACAACGGCTCGACCAACGTGGCCACGAGCGCGCCGATCGGTGCCAATCGTCCTGCCTTCGTGGGCCGGATCATCGGCTGGCCGAACTTCGCGAACGTCACCCGGAATCTCGGCGTCGCTTACGCGAACCAGAACGTCAAGATCCGGTTCCGCATCGGCGCCGATGAATCGACCGGCGCTCCCGGCTGGGACATCGACAACATCGTAGTGACCGGACTCACCAACACCCCCTTCACCGCCCTGGTCCCGGAAACGGCGGCCTGCACTCCCTAGCTCGACGACCTGGAGGGGCTTCGCACTGGCGAAGCCCCTCCAGATGCTCAGAGTGGCTTGCACAAAACGCTTCTTTTTGACCTAAGTACAGCGTCCCGGAACTAGGTGTCCGCTCCCGTCATCCTGAGCGCAGGGAGGTGGGTGTGAGGGAGCGAAAGGATCTCAAACTACGAAAAACATGGCCTGTGCCCCGTGTTACGCATTTTGAGATTCTTTCGCTTCACGCCCACCCACCCAGCCTCGCTCAGAATGACGGGGGAGTGGACACTCATTCTAGGCGCCTCGACACTCTTGCTCCGAAGGGTGTCGGTAAAGGCGCGTTTCATCATGGAAACGTCGACTCAGCGTTGCTGCGCCAGTGGTAGAACGGCAAGAACTCGTCCACGCTGAAGCTGTACAGGTGGATGTCCAACGGGGAGACATTGGGAGTCGGGTAGCTATCCAGCCTCCGTGATCTTCTTGAAGCGCGCCTCCACTTTGGCCATAGGAAGGAATGCCTCCTGAATATGAGCAATCGCACGCTTGGGAATGCGTGGTTGGCCTTCCTTCGTCCATATTTTGTGAAGCGTAGCGACGTCCGGTTTCAGCATCATTGACCAACCGCCACCCTGTTCGATACAGAACACGGACGTATCAGGACCTACACCTTGACTGCTGCTCGCGGCGAACTTCGCGGCGCACAGGCGGTAGACGATCTCGGTCTCGTCCGTCTCGCTGCAAAAGTACGGGATCGGATAGAGCGTTGCGAGTGCTACCGGTGCGCCAGAGCCGATGGCGTGGAACCCTGGCTCGTCATATCGAGCCGCAGCGCCGAGACCGCTGACCTCGAAGATATGACCCTTGAACTCTTCATCAAAGCCAACGACGAGTAACTGAAACTGAAAACTAAACTTCTGGTGCGCGAGGCGGATCTCTCCACACACCTGCTCGAATAGACTGGCTCCAAGACACTCCAATCCGCCCGAAATAAAATCGACGACACTTTTAAACGCGTAGGGGAGCAGGATGTCTCTGCTAACCGCGTGCTCGAACTCAGCTTCGCAAGCGTGTTCGCACGCTGCCATTACTTTTTGCACGCCGCACGCTTCGTTCCCCAATTCCGCCCGAATGCGATCAACTACGCTGGGAAACGTAGACGCCGATTCCGCAGAGTACATCGCGATCCATTGGCCGGGCTTGTTGAGCCACTTCCACTTGCTGACCCCTTCGGTAGAGATCCAGTCGGCCGAGAGTTGGGCATCGGTCACGAAAAAAATCTTCCCGATCCGTTCGAATACGGCGCCGATGCAAACGGTCATGAAGCCCATGATCCTATCGCACGGTCGAGGGCTTCGCGCGGACCGCGCTGGCGCTGGCCCGGTCGTCCGATCTCATCGCCACCGTTCCCGAACGCCACACCGGCAACCTGCGCGCCGGAATGCACAGCTTTCCGCTTCCGGTCACGACCCCGGAGATCACGGTCTCCCTGCTCTGGCACCCGCGGCTGCATGCCGATCCGGCACATCGCTGGCTGCGCGAATGCGTGCGGGAGGTGTGCGGAAGCGAGTCGGCGGTCGGCAGTCCGCTTCGCTGCGGTCGGCAGTAGACGAAGCACGGCCGTTGCTACTGCCGACCGCCGACTGCCGACCGCCGACTCGCGATTCACCTCTCCACCATCTCCACCGCCCCGTCAATCTCGAGCGCGAATCTCCCGCGGCCGACGGGGACGATGCGGACGTCGGGGCACTTTTCGCTGAGGCGGCGGCGCAGCAGGATGAGGCGGCTCTCGAGATTGTCCTTGATCGGCGGCAGTCCCAGTCCGGGGTCGAGGCGCAGCTCGCGGTTGGTGAACTCGCGCCGGCCGTCCCGTTGATGCTCGCGCATCAGCTTCCAGAGGATCCGCCCCGGGACATTGCGGATGAGGTACTCGCCGTCGATGAAGATGCAGTCGTCGTTGACGTAATAGGTGAGGGTCCGGCGGCGGCCCTCGTCCGCCGGCTCCGGCTTGGCGATGGGAATCCGCGGGGGAGCGGTTTCTTCGCCGTCGTCGGCCATCCGGTCGATGCCGAGAGCAATCTGGTTGCCGATGATCTCGAGATACGCTTCGTGCCATTCTCCGAAACGGGTGGCATCGCGGTCCTCGACGGCCAGTACGCCAATCAAGCGCTCGCAGAGCTTGAGCGGGATCACCAGCGCGCTCTGCGCATCGGGCAGACCGGGCAGCGGGATCTCCGGCGTGGCGCTGCCGCTCTCGCGGCGCACGGCCCGCCCGTAGCGGAGACAGGCTTCGATGCCGGTCAGGCGGATCACCCGGAGCTCGCTGGCCGCGGTGCCGATGAGGCCCTGTCCCGGCTCCACTTCCGCCCCCACGCCGCTGGTGCCATAGCCGCGGCTGGCCATGGCCACCAGCCGGCCCGTGCACTCGTCGGCCAGGAGGACCATGGAGTGCTCGAATCCGAAGTAGCTCCCCAGCGCCTCGAGCACGATATCCAGGAGCGAGTCGAGATCGCCGGCGCGGTTGATCTGCTCGGAGATGTATTGCAGGCCGCGGATCTCGCTGCGAGCCCCGGTCATCGACATCCGTTCATCCGGTTCCGCGGGCGCCGAGGTCAGGAACCCTTCCACCTTTTCCACCCGCAACACCTCGAAGACGTCCGCTCCGATGAGACGGAACACGCCCGACATGCCGGTCACCGAGGCGATGGCCTGGATGCGCACGGCCATCACGTCGAAAAGCGGCCCGCTCTTTTCCGAGCGCAGGAACTTGAGGTGCAGGCGGTACGACTGGAAGGTGACCGGGTCGTGGACCTCGGCGCAGGCCAGCGGGTTCTCGTCGAGATTGCGGCTGGTCTTGTTGAAGAACTGCCGCGACAGCGCCACGTGCCCGTCGTCGATCAGGTGGACCTGGCTGGCGTACGTGACGTTCGGATTCCCGTGGGAATCGCTCGTGGCGATGATGCTCGGGATCACCCCCTGAAAGCAGCGCCAGATCGTTGTCAGCGGAATCATTTGAATCATCGAATGGACGACCCGGCGCGCGGGCCGGGAGTCTGATCGAACACTTCCTCCACCGTGATCTCCACCGCAAACGCCGGCCAGTGGCTGACGCTCAGGAACACGCGGCGCGGAAGGCCGATCTCGTCGAGCACCTCGGCGAACTCCTGCAGTCTCCTGCGCACGAACGGCCCCTCCTCGGCGCCGGCCATGCGGATCGCTTCTACCGTCCCCTTGAGCTGCACGCCCACATGCTCCACGACGCGGGTGATCATCACCGCTAGCTTCTTCGTCGTGGCGGCGTTGGCGATGACGTCGCGGCTTGTGGCCACCGGAACATAGACCGTGGCCCGTGCCAGCGTCCGGTCCGTGCTCACGGCGATGCCGCGGCAGCAGGCCGGAACGGCACCGGCGTCCGCGCTTCCCACCAGCACAGACGTCCCGCCATCGGTGGCGACGCGAAGGATACGCTCGTCGAGCATGGGCTAAGTCCTGATTATACAGACCCTCTTAAGAAGTCCTTAGGAAGCCGCCTTCCGCACGCCGGCCCGGTAGTGAATTCTTCAGATCCGCCTAGGAACCTCTTAGCAACCGCGTCTCCGCGCCGAACCTACATTCCGGGTCGAACAAAGGAGAACGTTCATGAGCATCAAACAGAAGACCTTCAGCACCTTCATCGCAACCTTCGCCGTGGCCCTGGCCCTGGCGCTGAGCGTGGCCCCGATGGCAGCCAAGAAAATCAGACCGGAACCGTCGCCGGCCCAGCTGCAGGCCGAGCAGCAGACCCAGCGCGTCGCCCGCGGCAAATACATCGTCAGCACCGCCGGCTGCCACGACTGCCACACCCCCTGGAAGATGGGACCGAAAGGCCCCGAGCCCGACATGACCCGCGCCCTGTCCGGACACCCGGAAAGCGACAAGCTCCCGCCTCCGCCGAAGCTCGGTGGGGGCCCCTGGGTCTGGACCGCCGCCGGCACCAACACCGCCTTCGCCGGCCCGTGGGGCGTCAGCTACACCGCCAACCTCACGCCCGACAAACTGACCGGCCTCGGAATCTGGACCGAAGACACCTTCATCAAAACCATCCGCACCGGACGGCACTGGGGCGTCTCCCGGCCCATCCTCCCGCCCATGCCCTGGTCCGTCTACCGCAACCTCACCGATGAAGACCTGAAATCGGTCTTCGCCTACCTGCGCACCATCAAACCGATCCACAACCAGGTCCCGGAACCCCTGCCGCCCCCGGCCGGGTGAAGGATCCGCGACTGCTCGCCCGTCCCAACCCGGTGTGTGCGGTTGGGGCGGGCGGGGATAAGGTACTGAGTTTCGTGAGGGTTGCACAAATCCCTCTTCTCTCCGGGGTGCGCACCCCATGTGGCAATGCCACACGCCCTGCGCACAACGCCGCGCGGCCGGCGCACAACGCCGCGCGGCCGGCGCACAACGCCGCGCGGTCGGCGCACAACGCCGCGCGGTCGGCGCACAACGCCGCGCGGCCGGCGCACAACGCCGCGCGGTCGGCGCACAACGCCACGCGGCCGGCGCACAACGCCGCGCGGCCGGCGCACAACGCCGCGCGGCCGGCGCACAACGCCGCGCACCCGGCGTACAACGCCACGCGCCCGGCGTACACGTGCACGCGCATCACCTCACCTGTGGCGCAAGCGACATGACCGCGCTCAGGCCGCCGGTCCAGCGTTCCAACCGGGCAATGCGGCCGCCTGCTTCGCCCACTTCGCCATCTGCGCCTCATCGAGCGTGTCGCCTTCGTGGATATCGAGGTGGCGCACCTCCTCGTTCTTGCTGGTGCCGGGCGGCACGGGCCGCAGCGACGTGCCGCGGAAGAACGTCACCTTGACGTAGCGCGTGAAGACGTGGAACGACAGGAACCAACCCTGCCCCTCCATCCCGTAGAACGGCGAGTTCCACTTCACCGCCTTGCGCACGCTGGGCACCGTCCGCACGATGAGCGCGTCGAGACGCTTCCCGAGATCGCGCTTCCAGCCCGGCATCGCCGCGAGGTACGCCTGCACCGGCGCGTCGCCGTCCGCCTTCGCGATCTGCGGATTGCCGCCCGAGAGGAGGACGACCTTCTTGCCTGCCTTCGGCGCGCGCGACGTGGCCTTGGTCTTCGGCATCAATGCACCTCAGCCTCTACCGCTTCTTCTTACCGTTTCTTCTGCGGGGCCCCATTCAGCGCCACCGCCGCCTTCACCAGCGCCTTGAACGCGCGCGCGTCGACCGTCTCCCCTTCGTGGATGTCGATGGCCCGCCGCGTGTTGCCCTCCAGGCTGGAGTTGAACAGACCCTTCGGGTCCGGGAGACCGGCCCCGTGGGCGAACGTGAGCTTCACCGCCTTCTTGTACGTCTCCCCGGTGCAGACGATCCCGTTGTGCGACCACACCGGAACCCCGGCCATGTCATTCGACGGCTTCTTCCACTTCCGCTCCTCGACCATCTCGGGATCGGCCTCCAGGATCAGCGCCCGCATCAGGTCGAGCGTCTCCTCGCGCCAATCCCCCGGGTCGCGGATCAGGTCATCGGTGAGCTTCGAAGCGGGTTTCGCCGTCGCTCGCTTAGGGCTCATGAGGGTTCCCTCCTAAGGTTGGTCATATTGGCGGGGCGTGGGCGGGCAGTCAACTGAGTACAGCCTCTCCGGAAGTTCGTGACCACTCCGTCATCCTTAGCGAGGTGGCCGGGGTGGGTGTGAGCGTAAGGATCTCAAATTACGAAAAACATGGCCTGTGCCACGGTTGCGCATTTAGAGATTCTTTCGCTCACTCACGCCCACCCGCCCTACGCTCAGAATGACGAGGGAGTGGACATCTGGCCATGCTGGGTTACTTTCCGCGGATACTCTCGTCCAACAGATCATGAAACGCCTGCTGATCGCCCTTGCCGTCATCGCGGTCGCCACGCCGCTGCCAGCTTGCATCAACACCTTCGGGACCGACCTCAAGGGAGAAGTCGTCTCCACGTTCTTTACCGGAGACGATCTCGTCGAATATCTGACCAAGCCCGGCGGCCCGAACTGGCGTGCGCAGAAGAAGAAATTGTCGCGGAACCTGTCGCAGGCGTCGATCGAGCAGCAGAACGACTACGCCGCCACGTTGCTCCACCTCGGCGAGATCCAGCCGGCACTGGCCATCCTCGTCCGCATCGAGCAGACCAGGCCGGGTCTCTACGCCACCGCCACGAACCTCGGCACCGCCTACGAGCTGATCGGGAAGAACGAGCATGCCCTGAGCTGGATCCGCGCCGGCATCCGCCGCAATCCCGAATCGCACGACGGCAGCGAATGGCTCCACGTGGCCATCCTCGAATCGAAACTGGCCATGGCCGCCAACCCCGGCTGGCTGCGCACCCACTCCGTCCTCGGTCTCGACTTCGGATCGGAAGCGGCTCCCAGGATGCCGGGCGTCTTCCCGTCCGGCAACAAGGGCCAGACGCTCGACGCCCGCGAGACCAGCCACGCCATCCACGTGCAAATGGCCGAGCGGCTGCAGTTCGTTGGACCGCCCGACGCGATCGTTGGCGATCTGCTTTTCGACTACGCGAACCTGCTCATGCTCACCGACACGATGGAGAACGCCGCGGCCATCTACAAACTCGCCCTTAGCTACGACACGCCGAGGGCCGCGCTGGCGAAGCAGCGAATGGAATATGCGCGATTGATTGTGAAGGGTGCGAGGAAGTGACAGTTGCCTATTGAGTCGACGTAGTTAGCACTTTGCCGAACTGTTTCCGAAAGATCATCCAGTAAATCATCACGATGAGATTGTCTAGAGCCCTCCAATCGATCCACCGGCCCGACCGATAGCGTATGACGAGCGCTTCGCCGATGTCGAAGTGAACGTCACTGGTTACCTGCGAAGGCTCTGCGTCGTCAAATACTGCGATGACTAGTCTGTCGCGAAAATCTGGGATCGCCTCTACTGCCACCCGTAATTCTTCCTTGACCCACAGAGACTGAGCAGAGTCTTTTGACAAGAAAAGGACAAACACACCGCCACCAGCGAGGGTCATGCGGACCGCATCTACTATCATGCCATGCCAAACGTCGCCGGTTCTGAATGCGCGCCCATCCCGCACCGCTATGAATCTTTTTTGACGCATGAACCGTATAATTTGCCTGATCGGCAGGTTGTCGGTGTGCCTGTAGCTTGCGTATATGCTGAGGTCCAGCGGATTGGATTTGTTCTGCGCAATGCTCACAGCGGGCGAGACGCTTACTTCGAAGACGGGGACTTTTAACCTGAGCGCGATATCTCGTTCCATAGCAACCCAGAATGCCTGGGGACTCGAGAGGCATAGCATCGCATCGCAAGCCGCGATAGCGTCGATAATCGGCTCACTAACCGGCCGCTTCAGGTCCCACCGCGGTTCATAGAATAGAATCGGTTCTACGTGTGCTGGGATTAGCTCAAGCAGAACCCGAAGATTTTCCTCGTCAGCGGATGAATGTGCGATGAAATAATGACCACGTGGAAGATCGTCTAGTTTTACTACATCGAGTGAGGCAATCCTTCGCTGTTTCCAAGTACGCCACAGCGATCGCATTACGCTATTCTACGACTTGTGTTCGTCCAGGCGAGGTTGCTCTGCCGATCGTTCTTCGGGGGAGCAGCGACGGCGCGGGGGTTGCGCGTGCCACGCATGGTGACGGCTGCGGCGCTTCGGTTGGTAAGGCCAAGTGGATTTGAACCCGAGATCTCGGGTGATGAATCGCATTCAATGCCTAAAATGCCTCTCCCCCGTAAACACCATCACCATCCCCCGCTCATTCGCCGCGGCAATCACTTCTGCATCGCGCACGGACCCTCCCGGCTGAATCACCGCGCGGATGCCGGCGTCGGCGAGGAGGTCTAGCCCATCCCGGAAGGGGAAGAAGGCGTCCGATGCGGCAAAGGTGCCGCCAACCGGTAGCGTCGTTTTCATGATCGCCACTTTGGCGGCGTCGACGCGGCTCATTTGGCCGGCGCCGATGCCGACGGATTGCGATTCGTTGGTGAGGACGATGGCGTTGGATTTGACGTGGGCGCAGATGATCCAGGCGAGCTCGAGGCCGTGCATTTCTTCGGCGCTGGGCTGGCGGTCGGTGACGATTTTCCAGGTGTCGCGCGGGCCGATGCGGTCGAGCGATTGGACGAGGATGCCTCCGGCGGCGGTGCGGAGCTCGTTGGTGGTGGTGGATCCCTGGGTGGTGATGAGGCGGAGGTTTTTCTTTTTGGCGAGAAGCTCGAGGGCTTCGGCGGAGAAGGAGGGGGCGACGATGACTTCGAGGAACATGTCGCCGACGGCGCTGGCGCATTCGGCGTCGAATGTGCGATTGGCGCCGATGATGCCGCCGAAGGCGGAGACGGGGTCGGATTCGATGGCGGCGCGCAGTGCCGCGGCGAGGGTGTCGCGCCGGGCTACGCCGCAGGGGTTGGTGTGTTTGATGATGGCGATGGCGGGCTCGGCGAAGGCGGTGGCCAGGCGGATGGCGGAGTCGAGGTCGAGCAGGTTGTTGTAGGAGAGCTCTTTGCCCTGCAGCTGTTCGAACGGGCGCACGCCGCGCTCGACGTAGAAGCCGGCGCTCTGGTGCGGGTTTTCGCCGTAACGGAGGTCCTGGAACTTTTCGAGCTTGAGGTCGAGGGCGGGCTTTCCGCCGAGATAGGCGGCGATGGCGGCGTCGTACGTGGAGGTTTTCTCGAAGACGCGCACGGCGCAGCGGAAGCGGAAGTCGTCGGAAATCCCACCGTTCGCGAATTCTTGGAGGAACTCGCCGTACATGGAGGGGTCGCAGAGGACGACTACGTGGCGATGGTTTTTCGCGGAGGCGCGCAGCATCGACGGGCCGCCGATGTCGATCTGTTCGACGGCTTCGGCGAGGGTGACGCCTTCTTTGGCGATGGTGGCTTCGAAGGGGTAGAGGTTGACGACGACGAGATCGACGCGCGGGATGCCGAGGCGCTCGATGTCGGCGATGTGATCGGCGTTGGCGCGGTCGTGGAGGATGGCGCCGAAGACTTTCGGCGTGAGGGTTTTGACGCGTCCGCCGAGGATCTCGGGCGCGCCGGACCATTGCGAGATCGGCGTGACCTTCACGCCGGCGTCGGTCAGGTGGCTGGCGGTGCCGCCGGTGGAGAGGATCTCCACGCCCTTGGCCTCGAGGGCGCGGGCCAGTTCGGTGATGCCGGTTTTGTCGGAGACGGAGAGGATGGCCCGTTCAATTTGCATTCAGGAGCAGGTTGCCGTCACGCATGACGGCTGCCGCGCGGACGTCGCCGCCGGCTTCCTTCCAGATGAAGTAGTAGAGATTCACGACGTCGGTGACGGCGCGCGAGTAGCTGATGGAGGCGACGCCGAAGGCGGTGGAACGGTCGTCGAACGCCGCCGAGGTTCTGCGCTCGCCGTCGCGGAAGTACTCGGAAGCGACGAGCGGATAGAACTTCGCGGAGCGGGCGAACGTGCGGTCGAGATAGGACGCCAGGCGGAACTGCGGGTCGAGGCCGTAGAAGACGGTCGGGAACTTGGGGAGGCGGCGCTCGAAGTAGAGCTCGAAGTCGTCTTTCGACGCGGCCAGCCGGGCGTTGTCGTTGGCGACGTGGAAAGGATTGTTGGCGTCGGCCACGAGATGGACCAGGCTGCCGAGGCGCTCGACGACTGCGTTCATCGGATCGCCTTTGCGGATGGCGTCGACGGTGCCGCGCGTCTCGCGCTCGATGCGCTCGCGCAGCCGGCCCTCGCGCGACATGACGAAGTAATGATGCGAGTCCGAACCTTCGTCCGCCTGCGCGCGCGCCAGCCCTTGTTTGTAATCGCTCTCGAATTTCTCGATCAGGATGCGCAGATCGGGCGGTGCCAGCGCCGCGCCCTTGGCGGCGATCCTCTCATCGGAGGCGCGCGTCCAGGCGGTGGCGGTCAAAGGGAACAACAGCAGCAGGACGAATCCGAAGCGCCTCATTGTTGGGAGTTGATCGTAACGTATGAACCGCGACTTTGCAGCTCATCTGGAGGCCCTCTTCGCCTGCCGCGCCTGTCCGAACGTGATCGGCACCCCGGTCACCGGCCCCGTTCCGGACGCGCGGGTGATGCTCGTGGGACAGGCGCCCGGCCCGCGCGAGGAAGGGTTCGGACGGCCGTTTGCGTATACGGCCGGCAAGCGGCTCTTCGCCTGGTTCGAGCGCTTCATCGGCATCGACGAAGAGGAGTTCCGCAAGCGCGTGCAGATCAGTGCCGTGATCCGCTGCTTCCCCGGCCGCGACCCGAAAGCAGGCGGCGACCGCGTCCCGGACGCGTTCGAGATCGCACAGTGCGCGAAGCATCTCGACCGCGAGATCGCCCTCCTGCGTCCCGAGCTCGTCATCGCCGTCGGCACCCTGGCCGCGAAACAGCTCATCGGCCAGTCCGAGCTGAAGACGATCGTCGGCCGGGTTCATCGCGTTACGCGCGCCGGGCATGCATTCGACGTGGTGGTCCTGCCGCATCCCTCGGGGCGATCGACGTGGACGAACAAGGCGGAGAATCAGGCTTTGCTGGAGAAGGCGATGCGATTGATCAAGAAGCGGATGTGAGTGTGCGATGAGTGTTGCGCGACCTGGCGAAGCGGAACGCTGGCGTCCTCGCCGGCTGGTGTGGCGGCGTCCCGCGCCGCCACCCTCTTGCCGCCGCCAAACTGCTGATTTGGGACCTCTCTCGCGACCGACAACCGGCGGCGGCGAGACGCCACCGGGCCAGCCGGCGAGGACGCCAGCGTTCCGCCTGCGGCATCCTCACCCTTGCGCCGAATCTGGACAGAGATTCGACAGCCCAAACCGAGTTTTGCTATTGGCAGCCGCATACTCCTTTGTGGCCTGAACAACATCCCTGCTTGTTCGAACAACTGAAGCACGTCGGTGATCGCGTTCCGTCGCAGCAAAGCAGGCCCTGGTTCACGGGCTGGCTCACGAAGATGCTGATGCTTCTGGTCAGAGAGCCGCACCCGCCCGTTGGTGTCAGCGTCACTGTGTCGTTGCCGGCGGAGCTCGCCGTATAGGTGGCGGTGAAGCTTCCTGCGCCCGTTCCGGACGACGGCGAGAGGGGATTGCGCAGCGATGACGAGAGGGTCCACGACGTCGTGTTGGTGAGGAAGAACGAAATCGTGCCGTTCGCGCCGCGTTGAAGGGTGCTCGGCCCAGATAGTGAGGCGGTGCTGGTGGGGCGGATGGCCACGACGGCGACGGCCTCGGCGCCTTGACCGCAGGCATTGGTGGCGTGGCCGGAGAACGCGGCGCTGAAGGAGGAAGCGACGACCGTGCTCCCTGACGATGGGAACGTGCCTCCCGCACCGTCGATCGTCACGCGCGCCGCCGGATCCGAGGCCTGCCATGTCAGGGTGATGGACTCCTGAGCACAGGCGCTCGATCGGTTCGCTGTCAACGTCAACGACGGCGTGCTGCACGCCGGCAGATGCGGAGCGACGGAGCGCCGCCGGGCGGGTGGTTTCGGTGGGGAAGGGAAGACGAGGGGAGCGAATGTGAGGAACGTAACGGGATGGATCGTCACACCGTTGGACGCCATGCCGCGCTGGCCGAGGAGAAAGTCGTAGAACGCAACGCCACGGATCTCGATCGGTTTCGTCGCTCGCTGCCAGAGCGTTGTCGCCGGCGGCAGGCGGCGGTCGAATTCGCGCCGCGCGGCGGCGATCTCGCTCGAGAACCGGCTGCCGGTGACGCAAGCGCCGGAAGGAATTTCGGCAAGGAGGGTCCGGCCCATGGCGTCCGAGAGGATGAGTTGCGCGTCGCCCTCTTCATCCACGCGGTACTCCGTGAGGGTCGCGGTTACCGCGTACATCGTCTTTTCGACCGGCCCGACCCGGCTCTCGTGCGGCAGCGGTCTCGTGGAGGGAAGACTGCGCAGAAAGGCGATGGTCGTCGGGATCGCGGTGGCGCTGACCGACTGCGCATCGGCGTCCGTAGCGACCTTCACGGGCCATCGTGCTCCCGAACATTCGCCTCGAACCGTGACAACGGCCCCGAACGAGATCACGACGAGCAAACTGCGAACGATCACCTTCATGACTGACACGACACCATTCCGGGCTGCGAGTGGCGCGTGACGCGAAGATTTCCCAACGATCGGCGAACATGGCAACGCGAAGTCTTTCGCGTCCCAGCAGAGTCTGTAACGTCAATAAATGTCTCTGGAGTGATCTCTCTACCGCCTTTATCGTCCGCGGCGGAGGAACATCACATGAAGAAATTCGCACTTGTCGCTCTCGTTCTCGCTCTGGCCGTTCCGAATGCAGCCTTTGCGACGTGTCCCACTGCGCCGTCCGGGCCGTTTCAGTCGGGCTCACGTTTCTGGTACGACTGGTCTCCCGATCCGGCGTGCCTGTCGACCAACAACATGAGCGGATCTACGCTGTCCTGCTACAGCCTAGGCGCTTACTCGCCGAGCCTGCAGCAGGCGTCGTGGGTGAGATACTCGTTCACGGCAGATCAGGTCTATTCGGGGTGGTCCGCTGACGCGTTCGTCGACTTCGACGATCCGAACGACTCCAGCGCGAACTGGATCGACGCCTGGGCGTACGTCGATCACAACAGTGTCGTAACGTCGTACCACCTCTTTACCTACAACGGTGCGAACGGCGATATGAGCTGCTCGCGCCCGTACGGAACATTCTCGGCGGTCGATGGCGACGGCGTGACGATCGAGTTCTCGGCCTACCGCAACAACAGCAACACGACGATCAAGATCGGCTACCCGAACATCTTCAACGAGCAGTAATCAGCGATGGATGGAGCGGTGGGTCAGGGGCCCGCCGCTCTACCTCACTGGCGAATGTAGTTCTTGGCGATGTAGTCCATCTCTTCGTACGTCGTGGTGACGGCCAGGCGCGATTCGAAGATGAGCCAGAGGCTGGCGGAGAAGAGGAGGCCGGCTCCGATGAAGCCGAGGAGCAAGGGGATCCATCCCATTACGATGTGCAGCAGCGCCACGATGCCGATGGAGACGCTGGTGGCGATGAAGAAGCTGATGCCGATGTAGAGGAACCCCATGGCCGTCTGCAGCAGGCGGGCCCGCCGGGTGTTGATCTCGAGCTGCGTGTAGAGATGTTTGCGGCGCTTTTCGGTCCCTTCATCGGTTCCCTTGCCGAGGGCCTGTAACTCCTCGGCGCGCTCGCGCACGCGGTCGATGCAGCGGATCGAACGCGAGGAAGTGGTGATCAGCAGCGATGACGAGGCGAGGATCAGCACGGCGGGCGTGATCATCGCACCCAGGACGTCGAGGACCGACGCCAGCTCGCGCGTCGATGCGAAATCGGGCCACATCAGCTCAGCTCGGCGAACGCGGCGCGGGTGAAGTTCTCGTGGCCGTTCTCGGTGATGAGGATGTCGTCTTCGATGCGGATGCCGCCGTATTTGCGGAACGCATCGACCTTCGTCCAGTCGACGTGCTTGGCGTTGGCGCTCTTCTTGAGGTCGCCGAGGAGCGACTCGATGAAGTAGAGCCCCGGCTCGATGGTGAAGAACATGCCGGTGTCGACGACGCGCGTGAGCCGCAGGTAGGGGTGGCCGTCGGGCACAGGGATGGTCTTGCCGGAACGGTCGGCCATGAAACCGCCGACGTCATGGACCTGCAACCCGAGGAAATGACCGAGACCGTGCGGGAAAAACGTCGAGCTGAGGCCACTCGCTACCGCCGCTTCCGCGCTGACATCGCGGATGAAGCCGAAGTCGAGCAGGATCGCGGCGACCTTGTGGTGCGCCAGCATGTGCAGGTCGATGTAGTTCACGTCCGGCTTGCAGGCGTCGACGAGCGAGAGCTGCATCGTGTCCATGGCCTCGATGAGGTCGTGGAACTCGTCCTTGCCGCGCGAATAGGTGCGTGTGATGTCGGAGGCGTAGCCGTGGACCTGCGCGCCGGCGTCGATGAGGAACGAGTAGAGGTGCGTCTGGTCGTACTCGGTGCGGTCGTGGTGGTAGTAGTGCAGCGTGGAGCCGTGCTCGTTGCAGGCGATGATGTTGCCGTACGGCACTTCCTCCTCGACGTGATTGGCGGCGCGGAGGTAGCGGAAGTGAATCTCGAACTCGGAGAGGCCCTCGCGGAAGGCGCGCTCCGCGGCCTGGTGACCGAGCGCACCGCGGACGTTGGCGCGGCGGAGGCACTCGATCTCGTATTCCGTTTTCCTGGCGCGGTCCCAATGGAGGCTGTTCATGACCGCCTCGGGATTGGGGGTCAGGTCTCCCCAGGACGCGAACCGCTCCTCCCACTCCCCGATGAAGGCGACGCGGCCGGAGGGCATGTACTGCTTGGCGTCGTCGGGGTTGGCGATCATGACCAGGTCGAACTTCTCCACCCAGATCTCGGTGGGCCTGGTGGCCACCTTGTGCCAGTAGTCGACGGGGGCGAAGAAGATGAGCTTCGGCTTGACGCCGGGCGTGTAGACGACGAAGCAGTTGGGATTGTCCGTGACCGGTACCCAGGCCTTGAAGTGCGGGTTGACCTTGAACGGGTACGGCATGTCGTCGAGGAACTGGTAATGCAGCGCGCCGGAGAAGATCACGGCGTGATCGAACTGCGAGGCCGAGAGCGCCGCGTCGTGGCGCAGTTTGTTGATGGTGACGTGAGCGGTGTAGATCGTGGCCAGTGCGTCGTCCATTGCGGGGCGAGGATAACGCACAAAGAGGGCAGAGCGCAGAGGGCAGAGGGCAGCAGAAAAAGCCCGAGAGCATCTCCCTGCTGGCGCCGTGCTTTTGCTTCTGCGCTCTGCCCTCTGCGCTCTATCCCTGCGGCATCTCCGTTCCCCAGAAGTTCCGCTCGAAGAATGTGGTGAAGTCTTTGTTGGTCACTTGCTTGAGGACGGTGATCATGTCCTGGGTGGTGGCGAATCTCCAGGCCAGGCGGCCCTGGAAGGTGCGCAGGAAGGTGAGGAAGTGGTCGTCGCCGATCTCCTTGTGCAGCATGGCCAGCACGTAGGCACCCTTGTCGTAGACGAGGTGGGTCCGGTTGATGAACGCCGTGAAGTTGTCGCTGTAGTCACGCAGGCGGTTGGCCATGGCGATCGACGACGCGCCCGTGGCGTCCCGGGCGTTGGCCTTCCACGTGTTCACCATGGTGTTTTGAGCCCCCTTCCCCTTGAGCTGCTTGACCACGAAGGACGACGAGTACTCGGCGAACGACTCGGTGACCCATTGCTCCTCGGGCGAGCCCATCTTCACGACGTGGCCCCAGTACTGATGGGCGATCTCATGCGCGAAGCGGTGGTTGATGCCTTGCGAGAAGATCTGATTGATCTCCGTGCCGAGAGGGTTGAACGCTTCCTTGGTGATGAACATCGTGGCGGGCGGCGCCTGGCCGTAGCCGAATTCATTGATCTCGATGATGTTGAATTCCTTAAATGGGAACGGCCCGAGGAACGGCTCGTAAAATTTGATGATCTTGAAGGCCAGGTTGGTGAGCTGCTTCATGGCCCGCGTGTTCTTGCCGGCGTACGTGGCCACGCGGATCGTCACACCGTCCTGGGTCTCTTCTTCATAGGAATACCGGCCGCCCAGCACGACGGCAAACTGCACCGGCTTGTCGATCTTGTTCTCGACGACGTTGTATTCGCCTTCTTCGCGGCGGCTCACGGTCACTCCCGGCGCGAAGGCGACGAACGGCTTCCTGACCTTCACCGTCGAGTGGACCGTGTAGTACTGCCCGTTGAGGCCCGGCTGCGGAAACCACGGCTCGGTGCCCAGCTCCCAGTAGCTATCGCCGCTGGGCCGGATCAGGAAGTCGCCGGCGATCTCGAACTTCAGCTTGATGGCCGAGTCCTGCCGCACGGGCTGCGGCAGTCCGACCAGCAGTTCGTCATTGCGGTGGACGAACGAGAGCTCTTTGCCGCTTTCGTCGGTCACCGAGCGTACGTTGTAGTGACGGGCGTTGCGGTTGCTGTCGTAGACGGTGTCGTACTGGCTGAAGCGGAACACGCGCTGCGCGGTCCTGCGCGGGACGATGGTCTCCACCACGTTGAGCGTGGCGTCGTTCTTCTCCGAGGCCACGAGCGTGTACGTCAGATCGGCGAGGATATAGGCCGGCTCGACGAACTCCCTGCGGGTCTGTCCGATGAGTTGCTCGGACAACAGGACCGGCCAGAGTGCCTGCCGGTACTCCTTGATCGAGGTCTCGCGGATCTTGTGCAGGCTGTAGAGCTTCTCCGTACGCGTGATGAGCGGGTCATGGACGTACGCGATCGTCTCGGTGCCGCCTCGGAACTGCGCGCGCACGACCGGCGTCGCCGGCGCGTCGAGCTTCTGCTTGATGAACAGGAAATCGGGGTCTTCCTGCTTGTCGCGTGCAAATGTCTCGCGGTGCGCGGCGAAGGCCTGCTCGAGCGAGGCACCCGCTGCGCCGCTCAGCGCCGGGACGTCGCGGCCCGCCACCCACAGGAACACCTCGTCGAACGAGTCGCGGATGACGATTCCCTTGTCGCTCTTCTCCCCCTTGAGCCTGGTGGATCGCTTCAGGTTCGTCGTCGTGATGGCCGCCTCGTGCGGATCGGCGGAGAGGTACTCGAAACTACCGGCACCCTTGAAGTAGATCCCGACCTTCTCGCTGCCGGCCATGACCGGGGCGGCCGAGCCGTTGCCGAAGTTGATCTTCAGGTGTCCCGACTCGAACGTAAGGTTGCTCACTGCCACCGAAGGACCGGCCCTCAGAGCATCGTACTGCTCGGCCAGGCCAGCCACGGTCTCCGCGCCGTACGCGCTGAAACACAGGAACAACGATGCCACTGCTGCGATGAGAAGACGGTGCATGGGAACGTCCTTTCTCTGGGAGAATAAACCCCATGGCCCGCTATCTCCAGCGCATCTCGCTCCTGGGCAAGGAGCGATGGATCGGATGGGAGATCGACGGCGTCGGCACCGAGGTCCCGGGACTGACGCTGGCCGACCACCTGTCGGAGGCGGAAGTCCGCGCGCGCGGCGTGAAGGAGTTCCGCGCCATGCCGTTCGAGAGTTTCCTCGGGCTCGGCGCCGCCACGACCAGCGCGGCCTCCACCGAGCTGCACGATCAGGACATCGAATACCGCCTCGACGCGCTGCTCGTCGGCATGGAGCGCATCCGCAGCCGCGGCCTGGCCATGGTCCCCCGCGCCGTGCTCCTCGGATTCTTCGGAGATGACGCCCACCTTCTGCACCCCCGCGTCCAGGCCCGCTTCCGCGAATGGGAAGAGGCCGGGCAGGTGGAGGTGGTGGGAGGGGAGGAGTGCTATTTGCGGATCACGGGGAGGTTGGCGTGAGGCCCGCTCAGAGCCCGGCCCCGACCATCGCCAATTGCTCCGCGATCTCGCCGGCCGGCGCGTGGGGCACGGTGGCGGAGTCGAAGCGGACGAGGACGGGGTCGTAGATGCCGCGCGCGAAGAGGTGGGCGCGGACGTCGATGAAGCGTTTTCGCAGGTCTTCGGGGAGGGCTGCCGGCGCGGCTTTCAACGCTTCGGCGACGGCCAGGGCAGTCTCTTTGAGCTCGCCCGTCGTCATGACAGCTTGAAGTAGACGACCAGCTCGTGGATGACTTCCTGGGCCACGCCTTCTTTGATGAGCGGACGGAAGCGCCAGTGGCTGATAGCCTTGACGACGGTCTTCTGGAAGATCTCGCGTTGCGGCGGCTCGAGCACTTCGACGCTCTTCACGCGGCCGTCTCTGCCGATGACGTAGCGGACGGTCACGGCGTCTTCCCAACCGCGCAGCCGCGCTTCGTCGGGATAGAACGGATAGACCATCGACATCGGGGTCATCGACATCGGCAGTTGCTGATGGCGTTTGACGAGCACAGTGTTCGGCGGGAGCTCTTCTCCGACTCCGCCTTCCACACCGCCCTCAACGCCTGGTCCGACGCCTTCGCCCTCGCCCGCCGGTCCGGTCCAGCCTTGCACCAACGGAGAGCCGCCGGTCCCTTCGCCGACGGAGTGTTCCACGGGTTGCATGACCTGCACGTCGGGGATCTCATCGGGGATGATCGTCGGGGCCACGATCTCATCGAGCTTCACGGGCTTCAGGTCGACCGGCTTCGGCGCGGCCTGCTGCCTCGGAGCCGGAGCGGGCGGCGGCGGAGGCGGCGTGGGCATCATCTCCAGGCTGTACTGCATGTGCATCCGCGGCGAATCCTTGGGGAACGACACTTCCCACGTGGTGGCCACGAGGACCATGACGCCGAGGGAAGCGTGGGCGACGATCGATACCGGCAGGCTCTCGTACCAGAGCTTGCGGCTGCGCGGAGCGACGGTTTCGGGCGCGACGGTTTCGAACATGGGCGGATGGACTGTCCACTCACAACGTCTGCGGAACGGGTTGATGCTAACACGGCATCGGCCGATTTCAGTGTTACGACCGATTGGTCGGTCGGCGGCCGTGGATTAGTGATTTCTTGCCTGCCAACGCCGCGAGCCGGCCGCCGACTACACTAATTACGATGGCGGTCGAGCTGGTCATCTTCGTCGGCATGCAGGCAGCCGGCAAGTCCACCTTTTACGCGACGCACCTCGCGGCAACGCACGTGCATGTGAGCAAGGATCTGATGAAGAACGTCCGCGACCGCGACGCGCGGCAGCGCCAGATGATCGAGGAAGCGTTCCGCGCGGGGCGGTCGGTGGCCGTCGACAACACCAATCCCACGCCGCTCGTGCGCGCGCCTCTGATCGAGCTGGCCCGCCGCCACGGCGCGCGCGTCGTGGCCTGTTACTTCCAGACCGCGGCCAAGGACGCCGTGGCCCGCAACCGGCTCCGCGAAGGCAAGGCCCGCGTGCCCGACGTCGTCATCTACGTCACCGCCAGAAAAATCGTCCCGCCGTCACTCGAGGAGGGATTCGACGAGGTGCGCCTGCTATGAATCCGAAGCAGTTGCTGAAGAAGGTCTTCCCACCGATGCTGGCCACGCTCGCGGACGGGCCGCCGCCCGATGGGAACAACTGGTGGTACGAGCTGAAGTACGACGGCTTCCGGGCGGTGACGGCCATCGCCGGCGGCGAGGTGGCCATGATCAGCCGCAACGAGCTCGATCTCGCGCCGCGCTTCCCGCGCACGTTCGCCAACGTGCAGAAGTTGAAAGCGAAGGAGCTGGTCATCGACGGCGAGATCGTGGTGCTCGACGACAAGGGCGCTCCTCGGTTTCAGTTGCTGCAGCAGGCCAGCGGCAACGAGCGGATGATCGTCTTCGACATCCTCTGGCTCGACGGCGAGGACCTGCGCCAGCGTCCTTACGAAGAGCGCCGCAAGATCCTCAAGAAGCTCAAGACGCCGGCCGGCATCTCCATCGCCCAGACGCTCGACATGACGGGAGAGGAGGCGATGGCGCACGCCGCCTCAGGGGGATGGGAAGGGATCATCGCCAAGCGCCGCGGATCCGTCTATGAGAACCGCCGCTCGAAGGAGTGGCTGAAGGTGAAAGCGATCCAACAGCAGGAACTGGTCATCGTCGGCTGGCAGGCCAGCACCGCCTCCGACCGCGACATCGGCTCGCTGCACCTGGCCGTGTTCGACGACGACGGCCAGCTGCGCTACGCCGGCAAAGTGGGCACCGGCTTCTCGGCCAAACTGCGCGGCACGCTCCGCCAGCAATTGGCGAAAGACGAGGTCCCCAAGCCCATGGTCAAGGACGCGCCGCGCGACAAGAAAGCGCGGTGGGTGAAGCCGCGGCTCGTGGCGCAGGTGTCGTTCACCGAGTGGACGTCCGATCACCGCTTGCGCCACCCGTCGTTCCTCGGCCTGCGCGACGATAAGAGCGCGACCGCCGCGGACGTCGTCCGCGAAACGCCGCAAGTCGTTGCGCCGGTGACCCGGGTGAAATTCACGAATCCCGATCGCATCCTCTATCCGCGCGACCGCTTCACCAAGGCCGATCTCGTGGCCTACTACGAAGCGGTGGCCGAGCCGATGCTGCACGCGCTCGAGGACCGGCCGCTCACGCTCGAGCATTGGAACCAGGGCATCGACAAGCCGTCGTGGTTCCACCAGAACCTGGGCAAGGAAGCGCCCGACTGGCTGAGCGCCATCGACACGCCCACGCGCACCACCAAGAGCGGCACCTCGCGGCACATGCTCGCCGACAGTGTCGACTCCCTGCGCTGGCTCGGGCAGATGTCGGTGCTGACCGTGCACATGTGGTCCTCCCGCGCCGCCACGCTCGAACAACCGGACTGGATCCTCTTCGACCTCGACCCCGCCAAAGGCAAAGGGATCGAGCAGGCCATCGATGCGGCCATCGTCATGCGCAAGCTGCTCGAGAACCTGGAGCTCCCCAGCGTCCCCAAGACCTCGGGGAAACGCGGCATCCACGTCTTCGTCCCGCTGGCCCCCGGCTCCACGCACGAACAAGTCGCCGACTTCGCCTGCTCCATCGCCGAAGCCGTATCGGCCAAAGTGCCGTACCTCACCGTCGAGCGCAGCCTCTCCCAACGCAAAGGACGCCTCTACCTCGACTGCATGCAAAACGGCTACGGCAAAACCGTCGTCGCCCCCTACTCACCCCGCGCCATCGACGGCGCCCCCGTCTCCGCCCCCCTGCAATGGAGCGAGATCACCAAGAAACTCGATCCGAAAAAGTACAACATCCGCACCATGCCCAACCGCCTGGCCAAAGTAGGAGACCTCTTCGCGGCGGTATTCGAGAACCAGGTGAAATTGCCGAAATTGAAGTAAGGGGGCTACCCTTCCAACCGATGCTCGCACCGACACCGCGTGAACGGCTCGTCGATCCGCAGGGAAGACCGTACTTCCTATGGGATGTCGACATGACTCTCGATGACTTCGAGCGTGCGCTTCGCGACGATCCTTCTCCGTCGCGGGCGTACCTGATCGGGAAACTGATGCGGCAGGCCAAACCCGACGACGCCCTGCAGTTCGTCTCACCGCAGGAAATGGCCGATCTCTGGCCCTCCATCGAGCGCTACCTCGGCAAGACGCGCCCGTTCTGGACGTGGCTTCTCGAACAGTGGGAGCGGCGTGGCTTCATCCAGCGGTAGCCTCGACGATCGGATAAGCCGGCCTGTTCCGCGTTGCGGCGCGGAGACGTACTAAGTACAGCGTCCCGGAAGTTCGTGACCCCCCCCCCGTCATCCTGAGCGTAGGGCGGGTGGGTGTGAGTGAGCGAAAGGATCACAGCGCGGCAGAGCCGCAACCAAACACGTACTGGCTGGTCATCGCTCGTTTTGGAGTGCGGTAGCCGCAGCTACCGCTTTTGTATGCCACTGGCAGTGAAGGATGATGGCGGAGATTGCCGTCGTCTTCTGGGACTGTCGAATCTCTGTCCGGATTCGGCAAGTCCGAGCATGCCGAAGGCGGAACGCTGGCGTCTCGCCGGCTGGCCCGGTGGCGTCTCGCCGCCGCCGGTTGTCGGTCGCGAGAGAGGTCCCAAATCAACAGTCTAGCGATGGCAAGAGAGTGGCGGCGCGGGACGCCGCCACGCCAGCCGGCGAGGACGCCAGCGTTCCGCTTCGCCAAGTCGCGCTCGTTTGTTCAAGTAACGCCAGTGGCATACCAAAGCGGCAGCTGCGGCTGCCGCACTCCAAAACGTTGCCGTGTTCGCGGATCGGTGGAACATCTTCGCGTCCCGAGAAGAATTTGCGAATGAGTAGTACAAACTACGAAAAACATGGCCTGTGCCACGGTTTGCGCATTTAGAGATCCTTTCGCTCACTCACACCCACCCGCCCTGCGCTCAGGATGACGGGGGGCGTGGACACCGAGTTCCAGGACGCTGTACTAAGATCCTCCCCTCATGACACGCAAGCGTGCGGTAATCACCGGGGCCTCGAGTGGGATCGGGTTGGAGCTGGCGCGGGAGCTTTCGAAGCGCGGGTATGACCTGGCTCTCCTGGCGCGGCGGGCGGAGGTGCTGGAGGGGATCGCGCGGGAGTTGTCGGTGAGTGGGGCGCGGGCGGTGGCGATCGCGTGCGATGTGCTTGATGCAGCGGCGGTAGCCGAGGCGGTGATTCGCGGGGAGCAGGAGTTGGGCGGTCCGTTCGATCTGGCGGTTGCCAATGCCGGGGTGAGCATCCCCAATCACGCTACGAAGTTCAGCATTGCCGACGCGGAGCAGGTGATCCGCGTGAACGTGCTCGGTGTGATGTATCTGTACGGCGCCGTCATTCCGGGCATGATCGAGCGGAAGCAGGGCCGCTTCGTCGGGATCGCCTCGGTGGCGGGGCTGCGCGGTCTGCCCACTTCTGGTCCGTATTCGGCGAGCAAGGCGGCGGTGCAGGCGTTTCTCGAGGCCGCGCGGATCGAGCTGGCGCCGTACCACGTCGGCGTGACGGTCGTGAATCCGGGCTTCGTGGTGACGGAGATGACGGCGAAGAACAAGTTCACGATGCCGTTCCTCATGAAGGCGGACCGGGCGGCGCGCATCATCGCGGACGGGATCGAGGGCGGGAAACGCGTCATCGAATTTCCGCGGCGCATGTCATTGATGATGCGGACCATGCGGCTGGTCCCGGACGCGCTTTACGAGCGGATGATGATCCCGTACTCACGACGGAAGATTCAGTAGGCTCGCGGTAGACTCCGCCATCATGAATACCGCGATGGTCCGCCTGTGGTCGTTGCAGAACGTCTTCTTCCTCTGGCTCGCGTCGCCGAAGATCGTGGAGCTGACCGACGAGCGCTGCGTCGTGCGCGTCCCGCTCAACTGGCGGACCCGGCGCCGCGACATCCACGCCATGTACCTCGGCACGCTCTGCATGGGAGCGGACGTGGCGGCGGGCCTCATCGCCTTCAAGCTCGTGCGCGAGCGGAACCTGCGCGTGAACTTCCTCTTCAAGGACATGAAGGCCGAGTTCCTCAAGCGCGCCGAGGGCCCCGTCTACTTCACCAACAACGAAGGACGGATGATCCAGGACCTCCTGCAACGCGCCCTGGAGACCGGCGAGCGGCAGGAAGCCACCGTGCCCGTGATCGCCACCGTCCCGTCGAAGCTGGGAGATGAGCCGGTGGCGCGGTTTGCGTTGACGTTATCTCTCAAGAAGAAGTCGTAGAGGCTTAGAGCCATGAAGTTGCCGCAGGCCGTCGTAGACGCGATCGCCGACGTTCTGGTGGACGCCATCGTCGACGCGCGGATGAAGGTTTGCCACGGCTATCCGTGGTGGCTCCGGCCCTGGCTGATGAAGGACGTGGTGGCCATTACCCTCGGCCGCCGGGTCTTTCTGGCGGCGCATGTGAAGCCGTCGTCGATCGAGCGCCTCCTGCGGCACGAGCTGGTGCACGTGTGTCAGGTCAACCGCTACGGCCTCTTTGGTTTCTACTGGCGCTACCTGGCTGAGTTCGCGCGCCATTTCCGGGCCGTCCGGTCCGTCAACCGCGCTTACGCCATGATCTCGTTCGAGCAGGAAGCCGTGGCTGCCGAGCTGGGGCTCAACCCTGAGCGAAGCGAAGGGTCAAGTTAGCATCAGCGATGACGGAGCCGATGGGCGACGGCCGCTGTAGAAAGAACGATCATTGTTGGTGCTAAGCTGACCCTTCGCTACGCTCAGGGTTGAAAGGCCTATGATCCACTTCCACTCGCTGGAGACCCCGCAACTGGAGCGCTTCCTCGAGCGTCACAAGGCGGGGCTATCGCTCAAGAACGAGGTCGATCTCGATCTGGTCCTGCGGCAGATCCTCCAGAAGGCGTTCGAGTTCGTGCCGTCGGAATCGGGCTCGATCCTGCTCGACGATCCGTTCCGCAAGCTGGCCACGCGGAAGGACAACGAGCTGGTCTTCATCGCCACGTTCGGCGACTCCAGCCGTCACCTGGTCGGCACGCGCCTCCCGGCGCAGCACGGGATCGTGGGCCGGGTCTACCAGACCGGGACTCCGTACCTCTCCGCCGACGTGGAGAAGGACCAGTATTTCTACGGCGACATCGATGCCCAGCTCGGCCACAAGACGCACTCGGTGGTGGCCGTGCCGGTCTACATCGGCAAGCACGTCTGCGGCGTGCTGGAGCTGATCAACCGGCTGGAGGGGAAGAGCTTCACCAAGCGCGACATGACGCTGCTGGAGATCTTCGCCGGCTACACGTCGTTCACCCTGCAAAACGCGCTCGACGCCAAGCGCGCGCACGAGCTGGCCAAGAAAGACGATCTGACGGGGCTGTACAACGACCGCTGGTTCCACGTCCGCCTCAACGAAACACTGACCAGTGCGCGCGCCAGCGGCAAGGAAGCGGTGCTGCTGTTCATGGACCTCGATCACTTCAAGGTGGTCAACGATTGCCATGGCCATCTGGCCGGCAGCCAGGTCCTGCGCGAGATCGGGTTCCTTCTGAAGCGCATCGTGCAGCGCGGAGACGCCACCGTGGCCCGCTATGGCGGCGACGAATTCGTGATGATCCTGCCGGAGACGTCGCTGGAAGAGGGGATGCGCATCTGCGAGGAGATCCGCGCCGCGGTGGAGAACCAGACGTTCCTGGAGCGGGAGTGGGGCTTCAGCATGCCGCCGCTGCACCTGCGCGGCATCCTTTCCGCCTCCATCGGCGTGGCGCGCTACATCCCCGACCCGGCCAGCACGGCCTCGCTCGACATCGAGCGCAGCGAGCTGCTCCGCCGCGCCGACATGGCCATGTACCAGGCCAAGTCGCTGGGCAAGAACCAGGTGGTGGTGTGGGATCCCTCGACCCAGAGGCAAGGGTTCCAGCAGTCTTCAATGTAGTTGGAACTGCCGCTCCAAACTTGCTATCTTCTGGTTCTTCAATCGCCCTTCTGGAGGTAACACACCTTGGCAAAGATCACCGCAGAGTACATTTGGATCGACGGACAAAGACCGACCGCGAAACTGCGCTCGAAAACAAAGATTCTCGACGCGCCCGCGAAGAAGCTCGACGACGTCCCGGAGTGGGGCTTCGACGGTTCGAGCACCAGCCAGGCCAGCGGCCATTTCAGCGATCTGCTGCTTCGTCCGGTGAAGATCTTTCCCGATCCGCTGCATCGTGAGAACGACATTCTCGTCCTCTGCGAAGTGCTGAATCCCGACGGGTCGGTGCACTGGAGCAACACGCGCGCGCCCCTGCGCCAGATCGCCGAAAAGTACAAGGACCACGACGCCTGGTTCGGCATCGAGCAGGAATACACGATGTTCGACGGCAACCGCCCGCTGGGCTGGCCGGATCACGGCTTCCCCGCACCGCAGGGCGGTTACTACTGCGGCGTCGGCAGCGATGAAGTGTTCGGACGCGAGCTCGTCGAAGCGCACGCCGACGCCTGCCAGCGCGCCGGCATCAGCATCTACGGAACGAACGCCGAGGTCATGCCCGGGCAGTGGGAATTCCAGATCGGAGCCCTGGGGCCGCTGGAAGTATCCGACGAGCTCTGGGTCGCGCGCTGGCTGCTGTACCGCATCGGCGAAGATCTCGGCATCAGCGCCACGCTCTATCCGAAACCGGTCAAGGGCGACTGGAACGGCGCCGGCGCGCACACGAACTTCTCCACCAAGGAGATGCGCGAAGACGGCGGGATCAAAGTCATCGAGAACGCCATGCGCAAGCTCGAGAAGCGCCACGAAGAGCACATCAAGGTCTACGGCGCCCACAACGAAGAGCGCCTGACCGGCCTCCACGAGACCGCGCCGATCCACCAGTTCCGCTGGGGCATCAGCGACCGCGGCGCCTCCATCCGCATCCCGATGGCCACCTCGAACACCGGCAAAGGCTATTTCGAGGACCGCCGTCCCGCCGCGAACATGGACCCGTACCAGGTCTGCGCGGTGTTGATGGAAACGGTGCTCGGCGATTACTGAGCGAGAGAACGTGGTAGCTGTACAGCTCTACAGCTGTAAAGCTGTACAGCTACCCCTCGTTTAGCTCACTGCTGCTGCCAGCTCATCTGCGGGATGCCCAGCCAGAATCCGGCCGGATACATCGTGTAACCCTGTAGTCCTTTGTCCATCACGGCCACGTTGATCTGGTGGTAGAGCGAGACGTACGGCAGGTCTTCCTGCACGATGCGCTGGATCTCGCCGTAGATCTGTTTGCGCCGGGCCCGGTCGAATGTGGACCGGCCTTGCATGATGAGCTGATCGACCTTCGGGTTGTTGTAGTAGCCGCGGTTCTGTCCCTCGGACGGGATGTTCTTCGAGAAGAAGATGATGTAGAAGAAGTCGGGATCGCCGATGCCGTTGCGGCTCAGCGAATACATCTGGAAGTTGCCCTTGGAGATGTCCTCGAAGAACTTCCCGAACTCGTTGGTCTGGATGTCGACGCCGATGCCGATCTGCTGCAGCATCTGCTGCGTCATCTGCGCCCGGAGGTTGGCCTCGACGTCCGTCGAGGTCTTGAACGACAGCCGGAAACGCGGCTGCGGTCCGTCGCCGTCCGGGTCCTTGTAGCCCGCTTCATCGAGCAGTTCCTTGGCCCGCGCCGGATCGTAGGCGTAGGTGGGGAGGTTGTTGGCGCGCGCCCAGTGACCCTGGGCGAACATGCTGTCGGTGGGCACGCCGTGCCCGCGCAGGAGGTCGGTGACGATCTTCTGCCGGTCGATGCCGTGCGCGATGGCGCGCCGGACCTTCACATTGGACAGGATCGGGTCCTTCATATTGAAGGCCAGGTATTGCCATACGGAGCCCGGCTTCTTGATGACCTGTTGCTTCGCGCTCTTCTCGAATTCGCTGACGTTCTCGAACGGGATCTGGTTGACCTCGAAGTTGACGGTACCGCGGCGCAGCTCCAGCACCATCGTGGTCATGTCGGGGATGATGCGGACGGAGAGGCGCTTGATCTTCGGCGCGCCGCCGTGGAACTGCTCGAACGCTTCCAGTTCCACGCTCTCGTCCGTCTTGAACTCGACCACCTTGTAGGGCCCGGCGCCGATCGGCCTGGTCTTGGCGACGTTCGTGTCCGTTCCCTCCGGCACGATGCCCATGTTCAGGTTGTCGAACAGGCCGCCGTTCGGCTCCTTGAGATGGAAGATCACGGTCTGCGCGTCAGGCGCCTCGATGCTGGCCACGGCCGAGTAGCCCGACTTCTTCGAGGTCACCAGCGCGTCGCCCATCGTCGAGTCGTAAGTCCACTTGACGTCCTGGGCGGTGACCGGCTTGCCGTTCTGGAACCTGGCGTTGGGATTGAGCTTGAAGATGATGGTCTTGTCGTCCGGAGTCTCCCAGCTCGCCGCCACGTCCGGCGCGTAATCGAGCTCGGGCGTGACCTTGATCAGGCCGCTGCAGCAGAGATCCTGGATGCGCCCCGAGGCGTTGTCGTTGCCAACGCGCGGATCGAGATTCGTGGGGCTGCTCTTGAGCCCGATGACGAGACGGTTCGCGTCCCCGCCCCCGCCGCCGCCTCCGTTTTTCTTCTCCCCGCCCCCGCACCCGGAAAGGATCACCGAGGTAGCGATCGCTGCCGCGATCCACTGGCCATGTCTCATCGTGTCACTCCTCCGCTCGACGTTCTACAAGACGGGTGCCCGTACGAGAGGGCAGAGGGCAGAGCGCAGAGGGCAGAAGAAAGACCGAAGACGTTGCCCTCTTGTGTCGTGCTTTCCTTCTGCCCTCTGCGCTCTGCCCTCCGCCCTCTGGTCACTTGTATCATGCGCGCCGTATGTTGCTCCGAAGACTCGTCCTCTTGACCATGCTGGCGGTTGCCGCCGGTTTGAATGCGCAGCAGAAGGTAATCGTGCTCGGCTTCGATGGGGTCGACGCGAATTTCACCGAGCGCTGGATGAACGAAGGGAAGCTGCCGAACCTGGCCCGGCTGCGTGCGAACGGGACGTACCGGCCGCTGCTGCCGACCACGCCGGCGCAGACGCCCGTGTCGTGGTCGACGTTCAGCACCGGCATCGACCCCGGCCGCACCGGCATCTTCGACTTTCTCCGGCGCGATCCGAAGACGTATCTGCCGGTGTTCGCCGCCTTCGACGAGACCACCGAGCCGGTTCTCCTCGGCAAGCGGAACCCGGTCGCCTTCGCGGCGGCGGTGACGCTCCTGTTCGTGCTCGTCGCGGCGGTGTTGTTCCTGCGCCGGCGCCGAATCGGCGGGTTCATCCTTCTGGTGCTCGGTCTGGCCCTCGGCGCGGGTGTGTTCACGGCCGTGAAGAAGTACATCCCGGAGACGCGGCCGGGCGTCATCAACCGGCGCCAGGGCATTCCGTTCTGGGAGGCCGCGTCGAGCGCCGGAAAGAAGGCCACCATCGTTCATGTGCCGGTGACGTTCCCGGCCACCGACTTCGGCCATGGCGACCACAGCGGCCACATGCTCTCCGGCCTCGGCGTGCCGGACGTTTCCGGCCGCGTCGGCAAGCCGTTCTTCTTTACCTCGGAGCTCGATTTCAAGCGTTCCGGAACGAACGAGTTCTCCATCGAGGTCGTGCAGCTGGAAGACAACAAAGGCGTCGTGCAGACGACCATCCAGGGACCGCCGAACAAGCTCTTCCACGATCCTCCCTACATCTCCATCCCCATGACCATCACGATCGCCGAAGACCGCAACTCGATCGAGATCGAAGTCAGCGGCAAGAAGCACACGCTGAAGGCAGGGGAGTGGACCGGCTGGGTCGACTTCGTCTTCCCGTTCAATCCGCTGATCAAGATCCACGGCATCAGCCGCTTCCATCTGCTCTCCGTGCAGCCGGAAGTGAAGCTCTATCTCTCGCCCATCAATTTCGATCCGCGCCAGTTGCCGCCCGGCTTCAAGATCTCGGCCCCGACCGACTGGGCCCCGCAGCTGGCCAAGGAGCAGGGACCGTACAAGACGCTGGGCTGGCAGATCGACACCTGGGCCATCTCCGAGGGATTCGCCACGGAGAAAATCTTCTGGGACGACATGGAGTGGACGGTCGCGCAGTCGCGGAAGATTTTCGGCTCCCTGCTGCAGCGCGACGACGACCTGCTGGTGCAGTGCTTCGAGTTCCCCGACCGCGTCGGGCACGTCTTCTGGCGCATCGTCGATCCGAAGCACCCGGCGTACGACGCCAAGCTCGCCGCCGAGTGGGGCGATGCGCTCCTCAAGTCGTACCAGCTCATGGACCAGATCGTCGGCGACGCCATGAAAGCGGCCGAGCGGAAAAACGCGCTGCTCATCGTGGCCTCCGATCACGGCTTCGCCTCGTTCCGGCGTCACGTGCACTACAACACCTGGCTCGTGCTCAACGGCTACATGACCCTCAAGAGCGGCGTGCAGGTGAAGGACCGCAACGTGGAGATGCTCTTCGACCAGGGCCAGTTCTGGGAAAACGTCGACTGGTCCAAGACCCGCGCCTACGCCATGGGCCTCGGCGAGGTGTACGTCAACCTCAAAGGCCGCGAAGCCCAGGGCATCGTCGAACCGGGCGCCGGCTACGAAGCGCTCAAGAAGGAACTGCAGACCCGCCTCGTGGAGATGGTCGACCCCGAAACCAACGAACACCCCGTCCGCCGCGTCCTCACCCGCGAACAGGCCTACAAGAAATTCGACCCCAACATGATCCCCGACCTCTTCGTCATGAACAACGACGGCTACCGGGTGTCGTGGCAGACATCGTTGGGCGGAGTGCCCAAGGTCCTGTTCGAAGACAACAAGGCGGTCTGGAGCGGCGATCACTGCTCGGTCGATCCGGAGATCGTGAAGGGGATTTTCTTTACGAACAGGAAGGTGGTGACGGCGCGGGCGCCCTATATTGCGGACATCTACCCGACGGTGCTGGGTGCGCTCGGGGTGAAGGCGCCGTATGAGATCGATGGAGTAGAGTTGCGGTAGCAGATGGACTTTGGAAAGGTACTCGGTCTGATCAAGGCGATGAACGACGAAGGTGTCGAATACATCACGTTCGGGGCGGTCGCGCTGAATTTTCACGGTGTCTTACGCGCGACGGCAGATGCGGATTTCTTCATCAAGCCGGATCGCGAGAATATCGAACGACTCAAGCGCGCATTGCGCACTCTCTGGAACGATCCGAGCATCGAGGAGATCAGCGCAGACGATCTTCTCGGAGACTATCCATCGGTTGCCTATGGACCGCCCGATGAGACCTTTAGCATGGATTTTCTGACGCGGCTGGGCGAGGTGTACTCCTATGACAACTTGCCCGTGGAGATTATCGAATACGAAGGCATTCCGATTCGCGTCGTGACGGTTGCGAAGCTCTACGAAATGAAAATGAATACGGTGCGTCCGATGGACAAAGTCGACGCTGGTCGTCTGCGGCAAAAGTATCCGGAGTTGGAGGACTGATGCCGGTTCGAAAATATCGAAGTGTAGAAGACATGCCGGACACGGCACTGGAGCACGACGCCGGTGATGCTGCGATTCCGCGAGTGATCCGGGATTTGTGGGTTCTGTCGGAGCAGTTGCTTTGGCCGGTCGGTACCTGCATTCCGCGTGGCGTTCGGAAGTACCGATCGATCGAAGAGGCGAATGCGGATCGAGATCGTTGGGAGCAGGAGCGGGTCGACCGCCTTCGTGCTGCGCGCAATCGCAAGTAGTGACCCATGGACTACCGAAAACTCCTCACCCAGGTCGAGCGCACGCTCGAGCAGCTGGAAACCTCCGACTCTCCGTCGACCTCGGTCGCGCAGATTGCGGAGACGATCGCCACGAACTTCCGCCACCAGCTCGGGATCACCGGCGGCCGCGTGTATGAGTGCCGCGATGAGGCGTATGAGCTGGTGGCTCGCTTCGGCGAGTCGCATGAAGGGGAGCTGGGGATCGAGGTCCCGAAGAATTACAAGCCGATCGAGCTGGTGCTCGAGAATGGCATCGTGGTCATGGATCCGAGCGATCCGGGCTTCGATCCCGTGCTGGAGGGGAAGCTCGGCGCGCAGCGGTTCTGCGCCATCTCCGTCGGCGATGAGGACTACATCATCGCCTTCAACGTCTCGCCCTCGCACCGTCGCGAGGACATCCTCTTCTCGCTGAACCTCATCCGCTACGCCATCAACCAGCGCATCCGGGCCACGAAGTATCAGTCGCTCATCATCGAGGCCCAGCGCATCCAGCAGTCGATCCTGCCGTCCCGCATCCCGCAATACCCCGGCTATGACATCTGGGGCCGCACCGTTCCCGCGGAGATCGTGAGCGGCGACTTCTACGATTTCATCCCCGTCTCCGACAACATCCTCGGCCTGGCCATCGCCGACGGCTCCGGCCACGGCCTGCCGGCGGCGCTGGTCGTGCGCGATGTCTACATGGGCCTGCGCATGGCCACGGACCGCGATTTCAAGATCATCCGCACGCTGGAGAAACTGAACCACATCATCCATCGCGGCCGCCTGACCACGAAGTTCGTCTCGCTCTTCTACGGCGAGCTCGAGACCGGCGGCATCCTCATCTACTGCAACGCCGGCCACAACCCGCCGTTCCTGCTACGGAAGAGCGGCAAGGTCGAGTACCTGCGCAACGGCGGCCCCGTGCTCGGCCCCACTCCCGACGCCACCTACATGCGCGGTTACGCACAGCTCGAAGTCGGCGACCTCCTCTGCATGTACACGGACGGCATCATCGAGGCACACGACCGGGAGGACCGCGAATTCAGCACCGAGCGGCTGGTCGGCATCGTGAAAAGAAACCGCCATCGCCCCGCCCAGGAGATCGGCCTGGAAGTCCTCGGCCGCGTCGGCAAGTGGGGACGCGCCGATGAGGACGACCGCACGATCGTGATCGTGAAAGCGGTGGAGGTGTGAGGCAGAGGGCAGAGCGCAGAGGGCAGAGCGCAGAAGAAAAGGCATGACGATGAGTCCAAAGGCGACAGGTGTTTTTTCTTCTGCGCTCTGCCCTCTGCGCTCTGCCCTCTGAATCCATGGCCCTCCTCCTCTACCTCGCAACCGCTGCGCTGTTGCTGTGGCTGACCCACCGGTGCGTGCGGCCGGTTTCATGGGCTGCGGCGCTCGTGGTGTGTGCGCTGCCGCTGGGACTCGTCGGGAAGGCGCTGATCACGGACGGCGTGTATGGCCCGGTCGATCATCTGTATCGCGATGCGCCGTTTGCGGCCCTGCAGCCGGCATTAGCCGCGATCCCGCCGCGCAACGCTTCGGCGACGGACGTGGTCTCCGAGTTCTTTCCGTGGCGGGTTGCGGTGCAGGCTTCGTTGCGCCGCGGGGAGTGGCCGCTCTGGAATCCGTACAACCTGTGCGGCCATCCGCTGGCCGCCGAGGCGCAGTCGGCGCCTTACTCGCCGTTCACGCTGCTGGCCTGTCTGCTGCCGGCGGCGGTGAGCATGTCGTACACGGCGGCGATGGCGATGTTCCTCGCTGCTCTCTCGGCATTTCTCTTCGCGCGCGAGCTCGAATGCAGCGAGGGCGCCGCCCTCGTCGCCGCCATCGGGTGGGGACTGGCGTCGAGCATCGTCCTCTACAGCCACACGGCCATGGGCTTCGCCACCGCCTACCTGCCGCTGTTGCTCGCGGCGGCCCGGCGCGTCGTGCGGCAGCCGGGATTTGCGTCCGCGGCGTTGCTGACGACGGCCCTCACGCTCTGCACACTGGCCGGCCATCCCGAGTCACTGTTTCTCAACGTCCTGGTTGGATGTGTGTATGCGCTCTTCGAGCTGATCCGCAATCGCATCGCACCGTGGCGTCCCATCGCCACGGCGCTCACCGCCGGCCTCGTGGCGTTCGCACTCTCGGCGATCTTTCTCCTGCCGTTGTTCGAAGCGTTTCCGCAATCCGCGGAGCTGGCGATCAAGAGCGGCCAGTCCGAGTCTTCGCAAGGCCAGACGAACGAACGTGCGCTGGCCGCGCTCGCACGCGACGTCTTCCCGTACCTTCACGTGCGCAGCTGGACGTCGCCGAACCTTGGCCACGTCGGTGCCGAGACCGCGGCCGCGGGTAGCATCGTCCTCGCGCTCGCGATCTATGCCGTCTGGCGCAAGCGCTCCGCGGAAACGTGGTTCTTCGCCTCGCTCGGCCTGGTCTGCATCGCCGCCGGCGTGCGCTGGGCGCCGGTCTCCGATGCGTTGCAGAAGGTGCCCCTGCTCCACATCACGCACACCGACCGGCTGGCGTTCGCGGGAGCGTTCTGTCTGGTCGTGCTGGCCGCACTCGGCTTCGAAGAGATCCTGCGCCGCGACGACCGGCGTGCCGCCGCCGTCACGTTCGCCGGCGTGTTCGTGCTCCTCGCCGCCGGTACGTACTGGTTGACGCATCACGTGACGCTGGAAAGCGTCGCCGGCGGATACGGCAGCCATAAGATTTTCGCGGAGCTCGTTTTCCTCGGCATCGCGGCGCTGCTCCTGTCGATACCGGTAAATCGGCGTTGGCTCGTCGCAGGACTCATCGTATTGCTCGCCGCGAAACGGGTCGTCTCGGAGTCCGACACGTTCAGCACCTATCCCGCGGAGGTGGCTTGGCCGAAGCTCGCGCTGCTCGAACCGCTGCGGGACATACGTGAGCCGTTTCGCGTTGTCGGCCGTGCCACCGCGCTCCCGCCCGCGTCGAACACGTTCTACGGCCTGGAAGACGTACGCGGGTATGAAGCGCTGACCTTCAACCGCTTCTTCCAGGCCTACCGGATCTGGGCCCAGCGGTACGGAAGCTGGTACTACCGCGTCGACGATCTGACCAATCCGTTCCTCTCGTTCATGAACGTGCGCTACGCAATCCAGGCCGACACGTTGCCCGTGCCGCCGGGATGGCGTGTCGTCCGCGCCGGCGGCGGGGCGACGCTGCTCGAAAACCAGAACGTCCTCGAGCGCCTCTTCATCCCCGCGCGAGTCGTGGTCGGCGACACCATTCCCGACGCAATCGTTGCGGACATGAGCGACCTGCGCGACTTCCGCACGATGGCCTGGATCATCGCACCCGGCGTCCCATTCGAGCGCCCGAACGGTCCCGGAACGATCCAAATGCGCTCACGCAGCCTCGGCGGTGAGTACCTCTTCGACGCCGAGATGCAGGGCGACGGCTGGGTCGTCCTCTCCGACACCGCCTGGAAAGGCTGGCACGCCTACGTCGACGGCCGCCGCGTCAAGATGGCCCGCGCCAACTCGGCGTTCATGGCGGTCTATCTCCCGGCCGGCCGCCACGCCGTGCGCATCGTCTACCGGCCGGTGTCGTTCGTGCGCGGCCGCGCCATCACGTTCTCGACGCTGCTGCTGATCGTGATCGTCGCCGTGGTGCGAAAGCGGAGCGACGCGCCCCACACCATCTCACGCGGGAAGGGCCAGTCAACGGCGTGTATGTCCGAGTCGGTTCCACGAACCGGCGCGCCGACCCCGAACTGATCGGGGAACTGCGACGCGTCGCGCGGGGCGAAGGTTACGACGAACAGCCCATGCCGGGACTGGACTCGGAAGCCCTCGACTTCCGAGCCGCTTCCGAGTCGTTCGCCACCGTCCGCAAGCTGGCGCGCCGCGATCTGGAGACCCTACGCCTGCTTACGGAACACCAGGGCCGCAAGGTTCCGACTGTGGGAGGAATGATCCTCTTCGGCAAGGACCGCGAACGCCACTTCCCGGATGCCTGGATTCAGGCCGGCCGCTTCCAGGGTGTCAACAAGAGCCACATCGTCGATCGGACCGAGATCCATTCGATTCCTGCGCGCGCCGTCGGCGAGATCGCTGCGGCCATCGGCCTCACTCCACGCGCCACGCGCACCCGGCTCGCACGGCTGGTTGGCAATGGACACGTGCGCGAGATCGGTACCGGGCCGCAGGATCCGAGGCGGCGCTACTACCTGGCCGAGCGAGGACCGGTATAGGAACTACGAAGGATGAATCGCGGCGCCCGTGCGATCTCGTCGGTCCATGGCAGGGAGAGTCGAGTGCCTCAAAAGGTCGTCGACTCCTTCTTTGGCTTCGGATGCGTGAGTAATGCGTCAATCGTTCCCGTTCAAAAGGTCGTCGACCTCGGTCAAAGAGTCGTCGACCTTTTCTTTGGCTTCGATGACGGTGCCGGAGGGGTGATCGACGTCATCGAATGAGTCGAATGACCCCTCCGGAGGACACCACGACGCCTCTCAAAGGGTCCGCGACGCCTCCGGACCGGTCGAAGCATCCCGCCGAGCCGCCGCGGACCCATTTCAAAAGGTCAGGTGTATTAAAACTTTAAGACAGGGGACTCTTTGACAGGGGTCGACGACCTTTTGAACGGCGTCGATGTCTTCATGGATGGAGTCGGCAACGCTTTGGCAGACGTGGCCGGCGCTTTGAGCGGGGTCGGTGTCTTCATCGATGGAGTCGGTCGAGCCATCGAAGGAGTCGGTCGAGCCATCGGTAGGAGCCGGCGACGGTTCGGGCGGAGTCGGGGACCCCGCCGATGACGTCGCGGGCCGTTTGGCCGAGGTCGGTGGCCCACGGAAACGAGTCCGCGACTCTTTGAAGCCGCACCGCCGCAGGTTCTACGGCAACTCCACGTCCTTGAGCGCGAACGAGTACCGCACCAGGTTCTTCGGCGTTTTCATGTTGACCTTGAGCTTCCAATCCGCCTGCGGTTTGTCGCCCCAGGTGGTCAGGTAGGTGAAGCCTTCGTCGGTGCGGTTGGAGATGCGCTTGGTTTCGCCGGCGGCGTCGATGTAGGCGATGTCCTGGATGCGGTTGTTGGGATCTTTGATGCGGACGAGGATGTCGCCGTCGTCGACGGTGAGGAGCGATTCGGAGTAGCTCTTGACCATGGAGTCGAGGTCTTCGCCGGGTTGCCAGCCGCCGTCGATGTACTCCTTGCGCTTGGCGTCGCTGAGGCGTTTGCGCTCGGCCGCGAGCTGGGCCGGGCTGACCAGGGCGATCTCCACGCCGTTGGCTTTGAGCGCTTTGTGCGTCAGCGGTTTGCCGGAGGACGCCATGAACTTGGCGATCTCGGCGACGCTGTTCGGGTCTTTGCCGGGCATGTAGAGCTCGATCTCGCCGCGCACTTCTTTCACGGTCTTGGCCTTGCGGTCGGGGTTCTTGAGCGTGACGTTGACGCTGGCGGGCGGCGGCACTTTGTCGTCGCGTCCGGTCAGGCTGCCGCGGAAGTTCGGATCGAGCTGCGGCTCGCCCGCCTCAGGGTCGACGAGGCTGCGGCCGGAGTCGTCGCTCGCGGCGGCGATGAGCACGCGGGATGCTTCCACGTCGCGGGAGCTGATTTTCGGCAGCTCCAGGCTGATGGTCAGTTGCGAGAACGAGCCGCTCGTGCGGCGGTCGTTCACTTGTTTGATGCTGACTTCGACGGGCGCCGCCTTCGGTTGCGCAAAGACGGACGCGGCGAAGAGAGTGAGTGCAATCGTGATGGTGGTTTTCATGGCAGTGGCACACTCAGCTCGAACGGTGAAGTGACGCGCGACTTGTCGGTGAGGAGGTAGATCTCCAGGGCCGCGTTGGGCGGCAGCGGCTCGGACGGCTGGATGGTCATGACGGTCGATTCGCCACGGGTGCTGGTGCTGCGGTTGCCGGTGCTGACCTGCTTGCCGTCCGCGCCGAGGATCTCGACCCGGAAGATGCGATCGAAGTCGCTTTTCGTGCCGGACAGGATCACCGCGCCCTCGGGCGTGTCGCCGTCGAGGTTCTCGAACGCCTTGGCCAGCTCGATGGCCATCTCGATCTCTTTCTCCGGCACGCCCTGTTTCTTCCCCTCGGCGCGGATCTCGGCGATCTTCTTCTCGTCGAGCTTGTTCGCCTTCTTCGCCGCGGCATACCCCTCGGCCGAGAGGGGAGTGATCGTGACTTTGGCGGCCTTCAGCGCTTTCGAAGAAAGCGGCGTGTCGAGCTTGGAAAGCGCCTTGTCGATCTTCACGACGGCATTCGGATCGCGCGTGGGCACGAAGAGCTCGACTGTTCCCTTGATTTTTACGGAGCTCGCCGCGCGCGCCGGTGTGCCCACCGAGACCTGCAGCGTGCCCATGTTGTAGTCGCGCGGCATGAAGTCCGGCGGCTTGGCACCCTCGGCGAGCACGGTGCCGCGGTCGTCGCGGGCATCCTTGACGATGATGCGCGCCGCATTGGCTTTCTCCAGCACGGAACCGCCTTGCAGCTTCACGCGAAGCTCGAGGGTGCCGTGCCACTCGCCGGCATTGACGCGATTGTCGACGACCTCGTCGAGCTCCACCTTGACGCCGCTCTGCGCTTGAGCGGCCGTGGTGAACGAGAGAACGATTCCCAGCAACGTACCCACTCGCGCGAACGTTCGCATACCACCCTCCATCCAGGTACACGGCTGCACGGCTGCACAGCTTTACAGCAAAATCGGTGCTCCTGTGCAGCTGTGTAGCTGTGCAGCTTTAACCGCTGCGCAGAATACGCGGGGACGCGTGTCCGGAGTGTGATCCAGATCGCGCATCGCTTACCCTTCCAGCGGCGCAGGGTTGTCCAGAAAGAAGCCTTGCGCGTAGCGTACGCCGAGGCTGCGGAGGATGTCGATGGCGGCCTGGTTCTCGACCCACTCGGCGATGCATTCGATGTTGCGGAGCTTGGCCAGCTTCACCAGCGAGCCGATGATGACTTCGCTTTCGGGCTCGGTGCCGAGGCCGCGGACGATGCGTCCGTCGAGTTTCACATAGGTCACCGGCAGCTCCTGCAGGTAGGCGAAGCTGGCCACGCCGGCGCCGAAGTCGTCGAGGGCGAGGTCGAAGCCGCGCTCGCGCAGCCCTTTCATCGCTTCGACGGCCTGGCGCAGGCGATGGATCATCACGCCTTCGGTGACTTCGAGGCAGAGCTGCCGCGCGTCGAAGCCGTATTTCTCCGGCGCGGCCACGACGATCTCGTAGAACGACGGATCGTTCAGCGTCGAGCCGGACACGTTCACGCTCAGCTTCATGTCGCGATCGGCCCGGTCGCCGAGGAAAAGGCAGGAGTGTTCCAGCACCCAGCGGTCGATGCGGTCCATGAGGCCGAAGCGTTGCGCCACCGGCAGGAACTCGGCGCTCGTGCGGATCGTGCCGTCGCTGGGGTTGGCCAGCCGCAGGAGCACCTCATGGAAGTTCGTCGGCGTGAGGCCTTCCAGATCGACGATGGACTGGCGGTAGAGGCGGAGGCTGCCGTTCTCCATCGCCTTCTCGAGCTGCGAGACTTCGTGGATCGAGGAGTGCCACTTCAGCATGACCTCGTCGCGCGGGAAGTAGACGTGCGAGCGGTTCCGGCCGTCTTCCTTGGCCACGTAGCAGGCCACGTCGGCGCGCCCGAGGACGGCATCGGCGGTATCGCCGCCCTCGGCGGGAAAGAACGTGATGCCGATGCTGACGCCGACGGCGAAGCTCATCGAGCTGAAGAGAAAGCGATAGCGCCCGATGGCGTCGTGGAGCGAGGCCGCGACCTCGAGAGCGCTCTCCTCGGTGGCGTGCAAGAGGATGCAGGCGAATTCGTCGCCGCCGAGCCGCGCGAACGTGGCCTCGCGCGGCAGCACGCGCTGCAGCTCGCGCGAGAGCTCCTGCAGCATCCGGTCTCCGGCCATGTGGCCGCACGTATCGTTGACGAGCTTGAACTGATCGAGGTCGAGATAGAGCAGCGCGTGCGCCGACGGCGGTCCGGCCGCGACGGCCTTCTGCAGTCGCGTCTCCAGCTCGTGCCGGTTGTACATCCCGGTGAGGGGATCGTGATGGGCGAGGTGAAAAAGTGTCGTCGCTCCATGCTCGCGCTCGCGCCAGATCACGGCCAGGATGTAGCCGGTGGCGGTGGCTGTGCCGATGAAGACCACGCGGATGATGGCCTCGGTCTGCGAGAGATGCTGCATGCCGCCGATGCCCAGGAGAATGAAGAGCAGAATCGCGCCCGCGGCGGCCGCGCCGGCGACGCCGGCCACCAGAGCGGTGAAGACCACGATCGGCAGCAGCAGAAAGAGCGTGTTCGAGGCCGGCTCGCCCCGCTCGGCGATGGCCGCGCCGAGGAGCATCAGGAGAACCGCCAGGGCCAGCCATCGCTGAAACGCGATCCGCGTCGGGAACGGCCACTTGCGCCAGCCGAGGACGAGCGGCACGAAGATCAGCATGCTCACGAAATCGGAGAGCCAGAACGAGAGCCCGTCCGCGACGAGCCGGTCGAACGGGTGCGGCTCGAAGATGTGCTCCCCGAGCATGGTGATGAGGCCGCCGATCACCGGAGTGAAGAACACCGCTCCGACGAAGATGCCCAGGTCGCGCAACCGCTCGAGCGTGCGCGAAACGCGATAGCGGAGCACGACGCCGCAGAAGAAGAGAATGACCAGGAGCTCGATCGCCGCGACCAGGCCCGCCACCGCGAACGAATTCGAGGCGCGCAGGCTCAGAAGGAACTGCGCCAGCACGACCGCCGGCCACCAGCGCACGCCGAAGCCCCACAACAACGCCGCCCCGAGACCGGTGGCGGGATAGACGAGGCTGACCTGACCCTCCGGCTGCAGCCGCAGCGCGACGAGGCTGAGGAACGCGAGCGCCGCCGTCAGCGCAACGACTGTCGCGGCATACCGTGCGGGACGATGGACCTCCATGGACGCCATCATATGAGAGGGCAGAGCGCAGAGCGCAGAGGGCAGAAGAAACGTCAAAGGTTCCGCGCGGTCATGCTTCTGCCCTCTGCCCTCTGCGCTCTGCCCTCTCATATGATGCTCGCCGATGGCAGACGTACTGTTGTTCAACGGGCGGTTCACGACGACGGAGGAGCGGGTGCTCGGGGTCGAGGACCGCGGGTTCCAGTTCGGCGATTCGGTGTACGAGGTGTTCAAGTTCCTCGGCAAGCGCCCGATCTTTCTCCTCGACCATTACCGGCGCATGCAGCGCGGGCTGCGCGACATCCAGATCCGCAATCCCTGGACGGAAGACGAGTTCGCGGCGGCGATGGGGGAGCTGCTGGCGCGGACGCCGTTCGAGGACGGCATCGTCTATGTCCAGGTCTCGCGCGGCGAGGCGGAGCGCGCGCATTTCTGGCCGGAAGACATCGCGCCGACGGCGCTGGCGTACTCGCGGCGCTTCAAGTTTCCTGATGCCACGAAGAAGGAGCACGGCATCAAGGTCATCACCGCCCCGGACCACCGCTGGCATTTCTGCCAGGTGAAGTCGGCGAACCTGCTCGGCAACGCGCTGGCCAAGAAACAGGCGCAGCGCGCCGGCGCCGACGAGGCCATCCTGATGGCGAACGGATTCGTGCGCGAAGGAGCCAGCTCGAGCTTCTTCGCCATCAAGAACGGCGCCCTGATTACGCACCCCCTCGACGAGCACATCCTCCCCGGCGTCGTGCGCGACCGGGTGATTGAACTGGCCCTGCGCGCCAAGATCCGCGTCGACGAGCGGCCCCTACGCGAAGCCGAGCTCTTCGACCTCGACGAAGCCTTCATCACCAGCACCACCCAGGGCGTCATGCCCGTGAGCGAGATCGACGGCCGCGTCATCCGGAACGGGAGGCGGGGGGAGGTGACCGGGAGGTTGCAGGTGGCGTTTGATCAGTTGGAGCTGGAGTGAGCGGGGGAGTCGCAGAGTCTCAAAGTCGCAAAGTCTCAAAGGAAAGCCGTGCTGCCGCCGCCTTTGAGACTCTGCGACTTTGAGACTTTGCGACTCTCCACGTCACGCCGTCGCCAGCACCTGCATCGGCCGCCGCGGTGCCGCGCGCAGGGTGCCGTTCGCGCGGAACTGGCGCGGGGACATGCCGTAGCGCATGCGGAACTGCTGGCGGAAGTAGTTCTCGGAGTCGAAGCCGCAGCGCCGGGCCACCTGGGAGACCCGGACGTTTCCGCCTTTGAGCAGGCGCGCTGCTTTTTCGAGGCGCTTCTCTTTGAGGAAGTGGCTGAGGAGGCGTCCGGTGATGCGGTGGAAGCGGCCCGAGATGTACTGCCGGGTATAGCCGAGCTCCTTGGTTACGGCTTCGACCGTCACTTCCTCGTCCGCACGAAGGCGGCGCCGCACTGTCTTGATGAGCGCTCGCAGCAATCCGTCCATACGCTTCTCCTTGGGGGAGACCCCGGAACGTTGAATGGAAAACCCGCCGCGCTACTCGGCCGGCGTAGCGCGGAACCTGACAACCCCTCGTTTTTGGATGGACCAATGATAGCGCGAAAACGGTGACCGGATTGTGAGAAATGACCGTTTTCTTAAGGAAAAGAGGTCGGAGCGCAGAGCGCAGAGCGCAGGGGTCAAAGCACGACGACGTTATTCTGCCCTCTGCGCTCTGCCCTCTGCCCTCTATTTCCGCGTCCACCGTTCCGCATCGCGCACGCGGTATTTCTCCATCATGGCGGCGAACTTTTGATCGAGGTCGATGCCCAGGGAGTTGGCCAGGCAGATGAGGACGAAGAGGGCGTCGGCGATTTCCTCGCCGGTGTCGCCGGGATCTTCGCCGGGCTTGGGCTTCTTGCCGCCGTGGTGGTGCATGAGGACGCGCGCCAGCTCTCCCACTTCCTCGGTGAGGCGGGCCAGCATCGGCAGCGGCGCGAAGTAGCCCTCCTCGAACTGCGCGATCCAGGCGTCGACTTCCTCTTGGATGGGCTTGAAGGACATGATCCGAAGTCTATGCTGTAAAATCCCGTCCAATGCGCATGAGCCTGGTCGTGCTGGGTGTGTTGATCGTCGCCGGAACGGCGCAGGCCGATGTCCGTCTGGCCACGAAACGCAACGGCACGAAGGTGATCTACAACGCCGCTCCTCCCCGGGGCGCGCTGCTCGGAGATCTCCACTGGCTGGCCAAACGGCATGACCGCCCGTCGAAGTACGACCCCATCATCGAGCGCTACGCCGACCGTTACAACGTCGACCCCACGCTCGTGCGCGCCGTGATCCAGGTGGAGTCGAATTTCGATCCGAACTGCGTCTCGAACAAGGGCGCCCGCGGTCTCATGCAGCTCATGCCCGGGACCGCCCGCCGGTTCGGCGTCACCAGGATCCACGACGCCGACCAGAACATCCACGGCGGCGTGCGTTACCTGGCCTACCTCCTGGATCTATTCAACGAAGACCTCCCGCGCGTCCTGGCCGGCTACAACGCCGGTGAAAACGCAGTGCTCAGGTACGGCGGCATCCCCCCGTACGAAGAGACCGGCACCTACGTCAAACGCGCCATGACGGTCTACCGCGGCCGCCCCTACGGCGGCACCATCTCCATCGCCGGCCGCCGCGGCAGCAAGAAACTGCGCGGCGGCTTCGGCTCCGGCGTCATGCAGCCCGTGGCCGCGGCGCTGATCCCGGGGGCGAAGTACCTGGGGACCCACTGAGAGTCGCAAAGTCTCAAAGTCGCAAAGTCTCAAAGAGGGGAGACGGCGCGGTTCTCCTTTGAGACTTTGAGACTTTGCGACTTTGAGGCTCCCCCCGTCAGAGTACAATCCCCGCCGCATGCCTGAGCGTGATCCGGCTGTTGCGCCGCCTTTCGATCAGGGCGTCTTCCTCCTGCACTACAACCGAGGGCGGGAGGCGTTCCAGGAAGGGCGGTATGCCGAAGCGCGCCGCGAGCTGGAGGCCGCCCAGCGGTTGCGTCCTGACGACGCGGACGTCCTCAATCTGCTGGGGCTGGTGTACTTCAAGACCAACGCCTTCCCCGAGGCCGAGGTCATCTACCGCCGCCTCATCGCCGAGAATCCCAACGTCTTCATCCTCCACTCCAACCTCGGCCTGATCCTCTTCAAACAGGGCAAGCAGGAAGAGGCCGAGCACTATCTCCTGCGCGCCGTCGAGCTGCGCCCGAACTACGCCAAGTCGCATCTCTACCTCGGTCTCCTGTACCGCCAGAAGAAGAAGTTCGCCGTCGCCCTCGAGCATCTGCGCTTCGCCGGCGCCGACAAGCTCGTGCGCGAAGTGGAGCTGGAGATGAACCCTCCGGCGGTGAAGGTTCCGGCCCCGGCGCCTCCGCCTCCGGCGGCACCGTTCGATCTGCGCAAACCGGTCAAGGTCATCACCCAGAAGATCCCCGCTCTTCCGCAGCCGATCGCGGACCGCGACGCCGTCGCCTCCCGCACCATGCCCGGTACGACACCGACACCAGCGCCGCCGGCTCCCGTCGTCCCGCCGCCGCCCACACCGGCGGCAACCACGGTCCGGACGAAGATCCCGGTGCTGCCAACGCCCGTACCGGCACCGGCGCCGGCTCCCGTGGCTCCTCCGCCGGAAGTCACGGCGCCGGTCTCCAACGCCGCCATCACCGCCGCGCGCAAGCTGCAGGACGCGGTGGACGAGCCGCAGCACGTCGAGGCCAAGCACATCGACGTGGCCCGCAAGATCGAAGGGGCGTCGAAGACGTTCACGCTGCACGAGAACGGCTTCCTGGAGATCAACTTCGCCCGCTCGGTGCACTGCAAGCGCGGCACGGTCTCCAGCTACTCCGGTAATCTCAAGTTCGTGGCCGAGTCGGGTCTCCTCGGCACCACCGCACAGACGCTGGTCAAGGCGGTGGGGCAGGGCAAGATCTTCGTCTACGAGAAGGGACGGAAGACCTTCCTCCTCGACCTCAACGACGAGTTCATCTACGTCGAAGGCAGCAACCTCCTGGCGCTCGAAGACTCGCTGACCTACCGCGTCGAACCGATCTACGACGGCTCCTACCAGCGCAAGATCGACGTCGTGAAGATCTTCGGCAAAGGCTCCCTGGCCATCTCCACCTCCATCGAGCCGCTCACCCTCCGCGTCACCCGCGAGTACCCGCTCTCCATCTCTTCGAATGCCCTCGTAGCCTGGACCGGCAACATCATCCCCACCGTCGTCGACGACAAATCGCTCGAAAACGTCATGATCGAGTTCGAAGGCGCCGCAGGATTCAAGATCCGGTTCGAGGGGGATGGGGTGGTGGTTTCGGAACAGTGAAGCCGAATTGAGAATTGAGAATTGGGAATTGAGAATCAAACCCATTCTCAATTCTCAATTCATCATTCTCAATTCCGTCCTCTAAGACCCCGCCTCATGAGCGTTCCCCCACTCCACCGCCAACCGATACGCGTCGCGTAGGTCGGCATCGCGTTCCCAGTCCACGAAGTACGGCCGGACGGCGGGGTCTTCGAAGGCGTGCTCCATCACTCCGCATTGGATGCGGTTCTGGGTGGCGGGCTCGCCGCGGCGGTAGATCTTTTCGAGATCGAGGGCCACTCCGCGCACGGTGGCGGCCAGGCGTCCGCCGCGGCGGCGCCATTGCTTGAGCGCGGCGGCCAGTTCCCAGGCCGCTTCGTAGCCGCCGTGCAGGTGTTCCCCGGGTGAGGGGTTTTCTTCGATGCAGCGCAAGAGGTAGCGGCGCATGAACTCGGCGTGCTCGTCGGCGGAGATCTCCGGCTGGATGCGCGCCCAGGCGTTCTCCGCCAGCGCGTAGACCACGCTCCAGGCCAGGAGGTCGCCGGAATCGATCCAGCGGCGGACGTCGTCGCGCGCGACGGTCCCGTCGGAGCTCAGCGCGCTGAGCGCTTCGGCGTACGCGGCCATGGCCTCACCCGCCGAGTCCCATCATCCGCACCGCGATCGGCACGATCACGAACAGCTGGATGGCGTCGAAGACCCCATGGGCGATGACGCCGGGAATGACGTTCTTCGTGCGATAGAACGCCAGGCCGATGACGAGCGAGATCACCGTCACGCCGATGAGCAGCAGCGGGTTTCCGTACGTGAAGTGCGCCAGCGCGAAAAGGACCGTCGAGGCGACCAGGCCGATGCGCTTCTGCAGGAACGACCGGAAGAACGCCTCTTCCACCGTCATCGCCGAGAGCACGATGAGCGCCTTCTTCCACCACGCCAGCGCGGCCATCCAGCCGATCATCGCCGGCGGCGCCGGTGGCTTTTCGATCACGCCCGTGGCCTGCAGAATCAGCGCGATCACCATGGCCATGAGCAGCGTGAAAATCCACCCGCCCACGCCCACCGAGATCCCGATGGCCACGACCTCGGCCGGCCGCTCGTGGCGGATGTTGAGGAACTCGCGTACGTCCGGAGAGCCCGTGGCCAGCCACCAGCCGGCCAGGAACACCACCAGGATCACATGCATCAGGAACAGCATGTAGAATGGCGTGCCGGACAATTCCTTCGCCGTCACCGGCGTCAGCGCCGATCCCGTGACCAGCAACGCCAGCCCGACCAGGAACAGCACCAGCCAGATGTACGCAAACCATTTCGCCGCCGGCGACGGAAACCGGTCGCAGCTCAGAAGGCCATGGCGTTCGTTGAGGTAGATGATGATCAGACAGACCACCATCGCGAAGAGAGCCGAGCTCGCGTAGATCATGCGCGGGCGAAGTGTAGCGTAAGGCCCCGTCATCCTGAGCGAAGGTGGCCGGGCGGGTGTGAGCGAGAGGATCTCAAAATACGAAAAACATGGCCTGGGCCACGGTTTGCGCATTTCGAGATCCTTTCGCTCACTCACACCCACCCGCCCTGCGCTCAGGATGACGGGGGAGTGGACACGAAGTTCACGCTCGCGGATCTTCGCGCGCCATGCTCTCCGCCAGAACATCCAGGGCGATGTAGCCGAGGCAGAGGGCGATGCCGAAGAGACCGGTGACGGCGAAGGTCTTGGGGTGCTGGAGCGGGTTCATCATGCGCCGGGCGATGTCGCTGAAGAGGGGCATGGGGTCGGTGATGGCTTCCCAGCTGTTCCAGCGGAGAAAGCGGCCCAGGTACATCCCGAACGCGGACAGGAAGAGTGCCACGAGGGTCGTGGCCCAGCCGGCCACGACGCCGTAATGCCGGGCCACGATGCGATGCACGATCATCACGGACGCGTACCCGAGGAGCAGACCCGTGCCCGCGCACGACAGCAGCAGGAGCACGTCGTACCAGAGCGGGATCGGCGGCCGGTTCCTGAGGTGAATGAAGTCGGTGATGATGTACGGCGCGTTCGGCAGAAAGAGCAGCCACACCACCAGAGACATCCACTGCAACGGACGCATCCGCCGCCACGCGTCGAGCGCTTCCAGGACGAGACTGGCCCAGAACGGAATGGCCGCCAGGAAGAGGTTCCAGACCAGGAACGCGTACGAAGCGGTATTCGAGCGCACCAGGCGCAAGGCCAGGAGTGCCGCACACCACATCAGCAAGACGGCGAAGACGGCGATGCGCTTGAACATCAGGCGCTTGAACATCAAGGCAACATCCTCACGTCCACCTGGTTGTCGTAGAACGTCGCTCCGCCGCCGATGTCGGTGAGCGCCTGCGAGGTGGTGTGGTTGGCGTTGTTGCGGTCCGCGGTGAGCTTGGCCCACCACACCGAGGGGGCGGAGACGACGCCGGGGCGGACGCGGTCGGTGATGACCGCTTCGGCGGTGAAGGCGCCGCGGTCGTTGAAGATGGAGACGCGGGCGCCCGGCTCGATGTCGCGCGCCTCGGCGTCGGCGGCGTGGATCTCCAGCGTCGGCTTGCCGGCGGCGCGGCGCAGCGAGGCCACGTTGACGAAGGACGAGTTGAGGAACGAGTGCGCAGGCGAGGAGATGAGAGTGAGCGGGAAGCGGCGCACGAGCTCGGGATTGCGCTCTTCGGATTCGTACGGCGGAACGTACACGGGGAGACTGTCGATGCCCCAGGCGGCGATGCGCGCGGAGTCGATCTCGATCCTGCCGCTCGGCGTCGTGAGGCGCGTGCCGCGGCGATAGGGGAGGTGCGGCTTGGGGATGTCCAGACGGATCGACGACCGCTCGCGCAGCTCTTCGAGTGTGAACGGCATGTTCACGATCGCCTGCCGCATCATTGTCTCGTCGCTTTCCTGCAGCTCGGGGAAGTCCAGATTCATCTTCGCGGCCAGGCGGCGGAAGATCTCCGTGTTCGGCAGGGCCTCGCCCAGCGGCTCGATGGCGCGGGCGTTGAACATCAGATACGTGTGGCCGTACGCCTTGTGCACGTCTTCGTGCTCGAGCTGCGTCGTGGCCGGGAGGAGGACGTCGGCGTAGTCGGCCGTGTCGGTCTGGAAGTGCTCCAGGACGACAGTGAAGAGATCCTCGCGGCGCAGGCCGGCGATGACGTTCTCGCGATCGGGCGCGATGGCTCCCGGGTTGGAGTTGTAGTTGATGAACGCCTTGATTGCCGGATTGACAGGAGGATCGTCGGTGCGGGTCAGCGCTTCGCCGAGGCGGGTCATGTTGATCGTGCGCGTCCCGGGCCGGATCAGGTCCTTCCGCTCCAGCGTGGCCGTATCGAGCTTCGAGAACGTTCCCGACGTCGAGAGCATCGCGCCGCCGCCCACGTCGTCCCACGCGCCGGTGACCGCGGGGAGGATCGAGATGGCGCGCACCGCGGAGCCGCCGCCGGCATGCCTCTGTAATCCATAGTTGAGGCGGATGAACGCCGGCCGCGTCGTGCCGTAGCGGCGCGCCAGATGCTCGATGGTCTCCACCGGGATGCGGCAGATCTCCGCCACGCGCGCCGGGGCGTATTCGTTCAGCACGCGCTCGCGCAGACCTTCCCAGCCGAGCGTCATCTCCGCGAGATAGCCGCGGTCTTCGAGCTGGTCGCGGAAGAGCACGTGCATCATCGCCAGCGCCAGCGCGGCGTCCGTTCCCGGCCGGATGGCGATATGCTCATCGCACGCAGCGGCCGTGCGCGTCCGCAGCGGATCGATGCAGATCGTGGTGGCGCCGTTTGCCTTGGCCTTGCGGATGAACGGCCACAGATGCGGATTCGAGGTGAGGGTGTTGGTCCCCCACAGAAGGATCAGTTTCGCCTGGGCGACATCCTCGGGGTCGGGGGCCATGCGCGTCCCGTACGTGGCGTTGAGCGCCTCGACTCCGGCGCTGGCGCAGATCGTCCGGTCGAGCAGCGACGCTCCGATGCGATGGAAGAACCGCCGGTCCATCGACTCGCCCTGGATCAATCCCATGGTTCCCGCATAGGAGTAAGGCAGGATCGCCTGCGGCCCGTCCGTGTCGATGATGTGCTGCAGCTTTTTCGCGATCAGCTCGAGTGCTTCATCCCACGTCGCGCGGCGGAACTTGCCCTCACCCTTCGCGCCGGTCCGGATCTGCGGATAGAGCAGCCGCCCCTCGTGATACGTCCGCTCCAGATACTTCGCCACCTTCGTGCAGAGAAACCCCTGCGTGACAGGGTGGTGCGGGTCGCCGGCGATGCGGATGGCGCGGCCGTTCTCAACCGTGACCAGCATCGCGCAGGTGTCGGGGCAGTCGTGGGGGCAGACGGATTTGACGTTCATTCTGAGCGAAGCGAAGAATCAAGTTAGCAGCAACGGCGAGTATGCCACGAGGTACGCATGTGGCTCCTCCGCCGTTGGGGCTACGTTGACTCTGCGCTACGCTCAGGGTTCAAGTAGCGTCAGCCTCGGATGCATTTGCAGGAAGCCGTGCGATTGGTGGTGGCGGGGTTGTTGCAGCAGGCGTAGTACCCGGTCCCGCACGAAGTGCTACAGCTCGCCGTCCCGTCTGTCGTCGAGCAACTGGTCGATCCCGGTCCTCCGCTATCACAGGTCACCGTGGCGCCACCGCCACCGCCACCGCCGCCGCCACCGTCGGTGTCACCCGGATTGCAGGAGGTCGATGCGTCGCAGAAGTTCGTGGAGATCGTCCCTGGACGCGGCGCATCGGAAGCAGGTATAGCGATACTGGTCTCGCCGACGGAGTGGGACAGGCCGTACCCGTCTTGCCGCCAGACCCGAAAGCCCTTTGGGTTCCACGCCGGCGGTGGTACGTCACTGACGGTCAATTCGATCACGTCGCGTCCGGCGACGATCCTCGCGTATCCGGGTCGATATTCGACGTTTGCCGCAACCAGACGATGCGGCATCGCGGCGTCCACTGCCGTACCGTCCTCATGCTGTAGGAAGAACCTCTGGTCAATGGACCCATCGTGGTTGGTGTCCGCAAACACGGCAATCCCCTGCGGATCCAGCACCTCGACAACGACAGTGGAGCGGAATGATCCGTGCTCAGGGTGCTGCGCGAAGGCGGTGGTGCACGACAGAAGCCCAACACACAGGATTGCGATGGCGGGCTTTGACATTTAAGAGTTCACTTCCATCTACACACAGATAAGTAGAGGTAGAGAGTATACCAGCAGTGAACGATGAACGAGGAGCGTTCGCCCTACTCGCGTTCCAACACCATCGCCACCCCAATCCCACCCGCCGCGCAGACCGTCACCAGCCCGTACTGTTCGCCGGTGCGCTGGAGCTCGTTGCAGACGGTGGTGACGATGCGGGCGCCGGTGGCGCCGAAGGGGTGGCCGAGGGCGATGGATCCGCCGGTGCGGTTGATCTTTTCGGGATCGATCTCGCCGATGGGCTGCGAGCGGCCGAGCTTTTCCTGGGCGATCTTCTTGGAGCCGATCCACTGGATGTTGGACAGCACCTGCGCGGCGAAGGCTTCGTGCATCTCGATGATCTTGATCTCTTCGAGTTTGACCTTGGCGCGCTCGAGCGCGACCGGGAGGGCGAAGACGGGGCCCTGCAGGAGCTGATCGAAGGGATCGGTGGCGGCGTAGGCGTAGCTGCGGATGAAGCCGAGCGGTTTGAGGCCGAGCGCTTTCGCCTTTTCCTCGGACATCAGCAGGACCGCCGCGGCGCCGTCGGTGAGGGGCGAGGCGTTGCCGGCGGTGATCGTGCCGAATTTGCGGTCGAAGACGGGACGCAGTTTCGCCAGCGCTTCGAGCGTCGTGTCTCCGCGGATGAGGTTGTCCTGCTCGACGATGTTGTCGAACGAGGGCGGCACGATGACCTGCATCACCTCGTCCTTGAAGCGGCCGCTGGCGGTTGCTTCCGCGGCGCGGTGGTGGCTTTGCAGGGCGAAGCGGTCCTGGGCCTCGCGGGTGATGCCGTTGGCCTTGGCCATCTTCTCCGCCGACTCGCCCATGGTCAGCCCGGTGGACGATTCGGCGATGGCCGGCGCGTCGGGAGCCAGGTCTTTCGGACGGATCTTCGAGAACGCAGCCAGCTTGCCGGAGAGCGATTTCTGCTTGCTCGCCGAGACCAGCGCGTCGGCGAATTTCTTCGAGAAGAGAATGGGCACGTCGGAGAGCGATTCCGCGCCGCCGGCGATGACCGTATCGGCGTAACCGCGCGAGATCATGTCCGAGGCCGCGGTGATGGCCTGGTTCGCCGACGCGCACGCCTTGCTCACGCTGTACGCCGGAATCTTCCGCGGCAAACCCGTGCCGAGCACGATCTCGCGGGCGATGTTCGGCGCCTTCACCGAGGGGATCACATTCCCGAAAACGAGCTCCTGCACCTCATTCGGATCGACGCCGGAGCGCTGCATCAGCTCCGTCACCACCAGCTTGCCCAGATCGAGTGCGGAGAGATGGCCATAGTGCGTCCCCGACTTCGCAAACGGAGTGCGAAGACCGGCGACCACCGCCACGCGCGGAGTGTATTGCCACGTCATGGGGGGAGCATACAACGGAGAGGGCAGAGCGCAGAGGGCAGAGGGCAGAAGAGAAAACCGACGACGGGCCTTTGCTTCTGCCCTCTGCGCCCTGCGCTCTGCCCTCCGAGAAGCTACACTCTCGCGATGCAACCCAACCCGCTCCGCGAGGGGCTCGATCAGGAGCGCGTTCCCGAGCCGTCGTGTCTGGTGATCTTTGGGGCTTCGGGGGATCTGACGCAGCGGAAGCTGGTGCCGGGGTTGTACTCGCTGGCGCATGATGGGCTGCTGCCTTCGGGGCAGACGATCATCGGGTTCGCGCGTGCGGAGATGACGGATGAGCAGTTCCGCGATTCGATGAAGAAGGCGTGCGATGAGCACGCGCGCACGCGGCCGGTGGACGATGCCATCTGGGAGAATTTCGCGCGCGGGCTGTTCTACGTGCAGGGCGAGTTCGCCGACGCGGCGGCGTACGACCGGCTGAAGGCGAAGCTGGACGAATTCGATAGCTCGCGCGGTACCGGCGGGCGCCGCCTCTACTACCTGGCCGTTCCGCCCGATTTCTTCTCCACGATCGCCGAGACGCTCGGCGCGAAGGGGATGGTCAACGACCCGGAGGGATCCGGGCCGTACACGCGCGTGATCGTGGAGAAGCCGTTCGGCCACGATCTGGCCTCGGCGCGCGAGCTCAACCGCGTGGCCGTCTCCACGTTCCGCGAGCGGCAGGTGTTCCGCATCGATCATTACCTCGGCAAGGAGACCGTGCAGAACCTGCTCGTGCTGCGGTTCGCGAACGGGATCTTCGAGCCGTTCTGGAACCGGCAGTACATCGATCACGTGCAGCTCACCGTGGCCGAGTCGATCGGCGTCGAGAAACGCGGCGGCTACTTCGACAGCGCCGGCATCGCCCGCGACATCATCCAGAACCACATGCTGCAGCTGGTCTCGCTCGTGGCCATGGAACCGCCCGTGGCGTTCGAGGCCGATGCGGTGCGCGATGAGAAGGTGAAGGTGCTGCGCGCGCTGCGTCCGCTTTCGCCCGGCGACGCCGTGCGGGGACAGTACGCCGAGGGCTCAGTCCTCGGCGAGCCTGCCGTGGCGTACCGCGCCGAGGAGAAGGTCAAGCCGGAATCGAAGACGGAGACGTATGCCGCGCTGAAGATCTTCATCGACAACTGGCGCTGGGCCGACGTGCCGTTCTATCTGCGCGCCGGGAAACGGCTGCCGAAGCGGGTGACGGATATCTCCATCCACTTCCGTCCCGCGCCGTACCCGCTCTTCAGCCAGCAGGGGATGAAGATCCACCACAACGTGCTGGCCATCCGCATCCAGCCGGACGAAGGGATCTCCCTGAAATTCGACTCCAAGCTTCCCGGACCGACCGTACGCACCGCGCCGGTGACGATGGAGTTCCGCTACGCCACCTCCTTCGGCGCCGAGCCCCCCGAGGCCTACGAACGGTTGCTCCTCGAAACGATGCAAGGCGACGCCACCCTCTTCGCCCGCCGCGACGAGATCGAAACCGCCTGGGCCTGGCTCGATCCCCTGCTCGAAGCCTGGAAACGCGACGAAGCCCCGCTGCACCTCCATCCCGCCGGCACCTGGGGACCGGACGCGGCGGATGAGTTGATCGAGAGGGATGGGAGGAAGTGGCGGCGGCCGTGACGAGGCTCAAAGGCGCAGAGGCTCAAAGGCTCAAAGGGCGGCCGAAGTCACCTCTGAGCCTATGCGCCTCTGAGCCTCTGAGCCTTGGAATCACCATGAACGAAGCAGACAAAAAGGTGGACCTCCCCTCCATCGAGCGCCAGCTCGCCGAGCTGTGGCGTGCCGAGAAGCAGGAGGGGGAGCGGGCGGTGACGCGGGCGGCGCTGTGGAATGTGGTGGCGCATACCGGTTCCTCGGAGGCGCATGCGCATGCGACGGATGTGTTGTCGCGCGCCAGTGCGAAGGTGCCGCAGCGGACGATCGTCGTGCAGGCGGACCCGCACGGCGGCGATGACATCGAGTCGTGGATCTCCGCGAACTGTCATCTCATCGGCGGCGGGCGTCAGGTCTGTTCGGAGGAAGTGGTGATCAAGGCCTCGGGCGCGCGCGTGGATCATGTGCCGCCGCTCGTCAGCGCGCTCCTCTTGCCGGACATGCCGGTGGCGGTGTGGTGGCTGGGCGATCTTCCGGACCAGCATGATTACGTGGAGCTGCTGCTCGATCCGGCGGACCGCCTGATCGTGGATTCGTCGCATTTCAAGGATGCCGCGGATCTCGAGCTGGTGTCGCGCATCGGGGAGCAGACCACCACCGCGCCGGCCGATCTGAACTGGACGCGGCTCGACGAATGGCGTGCCGCCACGGCCGGCCTGTTCGATCCGCACGGCATGCGCGCGCGCTTGCAGAGCATCCGGCGGCTGCGCGTGATCAGCGGCGGCGATGCCTCGTTCGGCGCGACAGCGGAAGCGTTGCTGTACGTGGCGTGGATGCGGGCGCAGGCGGAGACGGAGATCGCGTTCGAATTCGTCCGTCAGGGCGACGAGCCGGGCATCGGTGCGGTGGAGATCCACTTCGACGAGTCCACGGCCACGATCCACCAGGAGCGCGGGCGCGGCGTGGTCGTGGCCAGGGCGGACGGCGTGGAGACGTCGGTCGACTGCATCACGCGCTCGCTGGCGCGCGAGACCGAGGACCTGATCGTGCGGCTGCTCAAACGGCCGGAAGCGGACCGCGTCTATCTGAAGTCGCTCAAGATCGCCCGGGGACTGGCCGCGTGAACCTGCGCGTCTTCGACGACGCGGAGGATCTCGCGCACGCCGCGGCACGGACGATCCTGCAGAGTGGGGCAAAAACGATCGGCGTCACCGGCGGTTCTACTCCCAAGAGGCTGTACGAGATCCTGTCGCAGTCACTGCCGCAGAATGTGACCTGGGTGCTCGTCGACGAGCGCTACGTGCCGATGAGCGACCCGCAGTCGAATGCGGCCATGATCGAGCGCACGCTCTTCGCGCGCGGTGTGCCGAAGCGCTGGCTATGTTTCAACACGGCGCTGAGCGATCCCGCCGCGACGGCGCGCCTCTTCGAGGAGGATTGGCGTTCCCTCGGGATCGAAGCCCTCGACCTGGTTCTCCTCGGATGCGGCGACGATGGACACACGGCCTCGCTCTTTCCCGGGACGCCGGTGCTCGGTGTGGAGGACCGCATCTCCAGCGAAGTCTTCGTCCCGCGCCTCGAGCAATGGCGCGTCACCCTCACGCTCCCCGTCCTCCGCGCCGCAAAACTGCGGATGGTGCTGGCCACCGGCGCCGCCAAGGCGAACGTAATTCACGAAGTGCGCGAAGGCGCGCAGCACCCCGTGGCCCTGGCGACGGGTGGGTTGGAAAGCTGGTGGCTCGTGGATCGGGCGGCGGTTCCGCCTGAGTGAAAGTGGACGTTGTGGACGTAGTGGACTTCAGTGGACGTCCACAACGTCCACTCCGTCCACCACGTCCACAAGAACCTACTGCGCCGGCACGTACGTCGGATCGATCGTCTTGTTGTCCACCACGGACCCGTACGCCGCCACCCGCCCATTCCCGCCGATCACCCGCACGCTGACGCGGCCCTGGTAGGACGCGCCGGTGAAGCCGAGCTGCTGGAAGATGAGGCCGATCTGGCGGAATTCGTTCGGGGTGAGCGTGGCCTCGGTGCGGGCGGTGAGTTTGTTGCCGGTCTGCCCGAGGATCTCCACGGTCACCGGGTTGCCGGTCACTTCCACCAGGCCGAGGTTGGTGCGGTACTGGTCGGACTGCTCGAGCTGCAGCACTTCCAGGGCGCGTTCGCCGAGGCCCACGCCGTCCGCGGCGGTGACTCCGGGGATGAACTGGCCGAACGTGCCGCCGTCTTCATTGCGGCTGAACGTGCGCGCGGTGACGACGAGCGAGGCGTTGCCCGGCGCGTCGAGGGCCACGGCGCCGCCGGTGGCGGTCAGTTGCCACAGCGACGGGATGACGTTGTTGATGGCCCGCACTTCGCCGGGTTGCAGCGTGATGTTCACGTTGGCCGGACGCGAGGCGCCGAAGCCGGGGAAGTAGCTGAGGGCCACCGTCTGCGGAATCGACGCGGCGTTGAAGACGCGCATGTCGGTGTGGAAGTTCGACGCCGGTCCGTTGTTGATCTCGGCCACGCCGGGCACGACGTAGTGCTGCGCGGAGACTTTCTGCGCCTGCACGGGGAAGACCAGCAGCGGATCGCTCGTGGAGTTATCGACCACCGAGGCGTACGACGAGACCTTGCCGCCCGCCGAGATGACTTCCACCTCCACGCGGCCGTCGCTGAGCGTCGTGGCGCCGAACACGGCCGAGAGCGAGGTCTGCTCGTGGCCGTACGGCGGGATCGTGCGCTCCACCTGCTTGAGGATGTTGTTCAAGCCGTCGCGCAGCGTGAGGCGCATCGTGGCCTGGCTGCCGGAACCTTCCACGAAGCCGAGGTTCGTGCGGAAGCCGGAGGAATCGGGACTGTTCGAGATCTGCTGCAGGCTGATCCGGTTGAAGGGATCGTTGCCCAGGTTGCTGATGAATTTGTTGAGGCCGAGCGCGGGGATGAACTGGCCCAGCGTGCAGCGCACGATCTGGCAGTTGGCGTTGTCGCCCACGGAGTTGCTGTCGATGGCGTAGGTGCGGCTGGAGGCGAACGTGGCCAGCGGGTTGGCGCCGCCGAGCGGCCGGATCTCCAGCGTGCCCAGACCGGCCTCGCCGAGGAGCCCGGCGCCGAACCACGCCTTCACGAGATCGTCGAGTCCCTTCGTCTCGTTTGCGCCGATCGTGAGCGGCAGCTGCTTGCCGACCACCGTGCCGTTGGTCTGCGACGGGGTGAACGACAGCTCGTAGTCGATCGGCTGGCCCGAGGCATTCACGATGCGGACGTCGGACTGGAAGCGCGTGCCGATGCCGTCTGCGTGCGCGATGGCCGGCACGACCAGCGTCCCGTCGGGGGCAACGGCATCGCGCGGCGTGGGGCTGACCGGCGTGACCTTGCTGATGGTGAACGGCAGCGTCAGGCCGGTGGTGCCGTTCGTGACGGGACCGCCTTTGCCGGAGCCCTGCGTGCGCGTGACACCGACGGTGGCGGTGCTCGAGCCGATCTCGATCAGCGCCGGATTGATCGTGAACTCCACCGTCGTGCCGCCGGCCGAAAGCGCGCCGGACGCCGGGAACACCGTCAGCCACGGGGCGTCGGTGGTGATGGCGAACGTGTCGCCGGCCGTGGCGGTGTCGCCGAAGCCGGGGACGAGGTAGGGCTGCGTGAACGTCTGCGTCGTGCCGTCGGGGACGCTGATCGAGAACTCGCTGTTGTTTTGCGACTGCGGCCGGGTGACGACGGTGGTGGTGGTCGCCGAATACGCCGTCGGCAGCTGCGTGCAGGCGGCGATGCCGCGCACGCGATAGAAGAAGCGCGTGTCGGTGGTGATCTCGAGGTGCGGCTGGATGTGTTTCTGCGGTCCGTTCACCACGAACGTGACCAGTCCGACGGTGAAGGAGGCGTCGCGCGCCTCCTGCAGCTCGTAGGTCGGGGTCTGGGCCTCGTTGGCCAGCCAGGCCACGTCGTAGCCTGCGGTGAAGTGGGTGATCGACGGCGCCGAGATCACCGGGATCTCCGGGACGCCGCATCCGACCTGGATGACGACGGTGGCGCTGTTCGCGGTGTGCTGGCAGGAGTCCTTGATCTGGACCCAGTAACGGAACGTGCCCACGGTCAGGAACGGATCGAGCGGCAACGACGAGTCGGTGGCGCCGGCCACCGGCGTGGAAGTGTTCGGCGACTCGCCCTGATACCACTGATAGGTGAGTCCCGTGCCGTTCGCGGAAACGTTGATGGTGATGCCGTTGCCGACGGTGAGATCGACGGTGGTGGGCACGTTGAAGATCGTCAGCGGAGCGCAGGCCCCTTCCACGGTGATGACGGCCTGCGCGCTGATCGTGTCGCCGCAGCTGTTATGGGCGCGCACCCAGTAGGACGTCGTGGCCTGGAGCGCCGGCGTGGTGTAGCTGGCCGAAGTAGCTCCGACGATCGGATTCGTGGTGTCGCCGGCGAGCCCCTGATACCACTGGTAGGTGATCGGTGCGGTGCCGGTGGTGGTCACGGTCATCGTGGCCGTGGCGCCGATGGTGATGTTTTGGCTGGCCGGTTGCGTCGTGAAGACCGGTGTGGAGGCGCAGGTCTGAACCTGCACGGTTGCCGTGTTGCTGAGCGCGACCAGGCCGCAGGTGTTGGTGACCTTCACCCAGTAGCTCGTCGTGGTCTGCAGCATGGGCGTGGTGAAGCTGCTGGAGGTGGCGCCGCCGATGGGGTTCGACGTATCGCCGGAGTTGCCGCGGTACCACTGATAGTTGAACGGCGACCCATTCGTGGCGGCCACGCTGAGATTGGCCGTGGTGTTCGGCGCGATGCTCTTGTTCTGCGGCTGCGCCGTGATCTGCGGAGTGGGGCACGGCTCCACCGTGACCGTGATCGTCCCGCTGTCCGTGGTCAGGGTAGGCGTGCAGCTGCCCACCCGCACCCAGTACGACGTCGTGTTCGTGAGCGGGGGCGTCGTGTAGGAACTGCTCGTGGCGCCGAGGATCGGGCTGGAGGTATTGCCGCTGGTGCCCTCATACCACTGGTAGGTGAAGGGGGCCGTGCCGCCGGCGGTGACGGAGAGGTTGCGCGTCTTGCCGCTGAAGATCGTGCCGGTTCCGGAGGTGGTGGTGATGCTGGGGGCGGCGCAGGGAAGACCGTTGCCGTAAACCTCGGCGACCGCCTCACGATCGTAATCGCGCAGCGTGGCACCGCCCGGGGGAGAAGGGCTCATGATCTTGCCGCTGGACGGCGCATGCTTGAACCCGATCGCGTGTCCGAGCTCGTGCGTGAGCACGCCCTCGAACGCGCTCTGCGAAAAGTTGACCGGACGGATGATCACGTCTGAGGAGACGATCTTGTAGAACGTCGACCCGTCGAACGTATGCTGCACGGCGTTGTGGTAGACGAGACCGCAGCCGATGCCGGCGTCGCAGACGCCCGCCGTGTCGTTGCTGTTGAAGATGATGTCGTTGATGTCGTCGTTGGTATGGTTCGTGTGATTGTTGAGTCCACTGATGTCGAGGTTGATCCAGGCAAAGGACTCATTGGTCCACGCGGCCATGGCGTTCTGGACGCCCTGCGGGGTGTTGACCGATCCCTGCTGCGGCGCGCCGACGGTCCACGATTTCGTGCACGTGCTCGGACAGTCCCAGCGGAGCGGAATTGTCGGATTAGGCGCGGAAGGGTCGGTGAGGCAGTAGGCCGAAGCCGAGGCTTCGGTCGCAGGCGTGTGATCACTCGCTGCGTTGGTCTCGATCTGCATCGGACGCTTCGCGGTCGCGGGTGCCCCTTCACGCATGTACTCCACGAATTCGCTGGCCGGACGTGCGGCAAAAGCACCGTCGTCATCCGCTTCGATACCGTCGGCGTCGCGCACCAGGATCCGGGTGCCGTCACGCTCGGTGAAGCGGTACTTGCCGAGGGCCATGTAGGCGGTGAAATACGAACCGTCGTCGCGCTGCCGGAGGAAGGCCATAACCCGTGTGCCGGGAACATAAGTGGCAGATCCGGAGACGGCCACGCCGTGGCCGTTGGCGAAGCCGCCGAGCTCGGAGATGGTGAGCGTGCCGGCTGCCTGTCCTTTGATGACTTCCTCGATCCGCAGCTGCGAATCGGTGTAGATCATCCGGTCGCTGGTTTCCCGCGGAACCGAGTCGAGCACGGTACCGATGACCACCAGCTGGGCGCGGCCGAGGAGCTCCGCGTCGGACGGCGCGATGAATGTAGCGGCGGAAACCGACCCCGCCGCGAGGCACAACACCACCATCAGGGAAGCTACGTGACGCATGAACCCTCCGGGACCCGCGATCTGAGAGAGTTATTGTACGCGATGTTTCGTGCAAAGGGCTTTGCGCTACCATGAAGCCGATGACCGGACCGGCCCCCATCCGCGAGCACGCGCTCAGCAACCTGCGCTACATCCGCGAGGCCATGGAACGCGCCAGCTCCTTCACCTCGATTCCAGGGTGGGGCGGGGTAGCGGTGGGGATCACGGCCATCGCCGCCGCGGTGCTCGCCCATCGCTACGGACTGTCGCGCAACTGGATGCTGATCTGGCTGGGCGAAGCGGCCGTAGCCGCGGTCATCGCCGGCGTCACGATGGTGCGCAAGGCGGCCCGGTCGCAGGTGTCCTTCCGCGGAGCGCCGGCGCGGCGATTCTTCATCAGCTACTTCGCGCCGATCGTGGCCGGGGCGGCCTTGACGGTCTTTCTGGCCAGGCACGGTTTCCTTACGGCCCTGCCCGCCGCCTGGTTGCTTTTGTACGGCGCTTCGTTTGTCAGCAGCGGCGCCTATTCGATCCCCGTCGTGCCGGTGATGGGCATCTGTTTCATGATCCTCGGCATCGCGGCCTGTTTCGTCCCCTTCGCCGTGGCCAATGCCCTGCTGGGCATCGGCTTCGGCGGTTTGCACGTGATCTTCGGATGGGTGATCGCCACCCGATACGGCGGTTGAACGAGAAGGAGTCTGAGCGATGGCCAGGGCAGCAAGAAATCCCGTGGAAGCTCCGGCGGTCCGGCGCGAGCCGGTGCAGGTGCAGGCAAAGTTCCCCGATCTGGATCGGCTGATCCACGAGAAAACACGTCTGGCCATCGTGAGCGCACTGGCCGTCAATCCCTCTGTGACCTTCAACGAGATGAAGGCTATTCTGAAAACCACCGACGGCAACGTGAGCGTGCACACACGAAAGCTGGAAGAAGCTGGCTATCTGGCGTGCAAAAAGTCGTTCGAGGGCCGCATTCCCAGGACCGAATACTCGCTCACGGCCTCGGGACGCCGCGCATTGGAGAAATACCTCCATCACATGGAAGCGGTGATCAAGGCCACGCGGGGGGAGTAAGGGGCAGGCTCAGAGGCGCAAAGGCTCATAGGCTCAGAGACGCGCATCTATGAGCCTCTGAGCCTCCGAGCCTCCCTACGCCCGCGCCGCCAACACCCGCCGCAGGATCTTCCCCGACGGTGATTTCGGGATCACGTCGATCACTTCCAGGAAGCGCAGCTTCTTGTACGGCGCCACGCGGGCGGCGACGTAGGCGTGGATGTCTTCCGGAGTGGTCTCGGTACGGAGCACCACGAACGCTTTCGGGACCTGACCCGCTTCTTCATCGGCGATGGGGATGACGGCGGCGTCGGCGACGCAGGGGTGGGTGAGGAGGAGGGCCTCGAGCTCGGCGGGTGCGATCTGGAGTCCTTTGTACTTGATCAGTTCCTTCACCCGGTCGACGACGTAGAAGCGGCCGCCGGCGTCGGCGTAACCGACGTCGCCCGTGTGCAGCCAGCCATCCGCGTCGATCATGGCCGCCGTTGCATCCGGGCGGTTGAGGTAGCCCTTCATCACCTGCGGGCCGCGCACGCAGATCTCGCCTTCCTGATCCGGGCCGAGCTCCGCACCGGTTTCGAGGTCGGCGATCTTCGCCTCGGTGTTCGGCACCGGCTCGCCGATGCCGGGGATACCGCCGCGGCGCGTGGCGTGCGTGCACGGCGAGGTCTCGGTCATCCCGTAGCCTTGCTGGAATCCGCATCCCAGGCGCCGGCACGCGGCCTCGGCGGTCTCAGTGCTGATCGGCGCGGCGCCGGAAAAGAGCGTGCGCACCGAGGAGAGGTCGTAGTTGTCGACCAGCGGGCTGCGCGCGAACGCCAGAACGATCGGCGGCACCACGAATGCGTAGGTCACCCGGTACTTCTCCAGCGCGGCCAGGCATTGCTCCAGGTCGAAGCGCGGCATGACCACCACCGTCGCGCCCTTGCAGAACGTGAGGTTCATGACCACGACCATGCCGTAGATGTGAAAGAACGGCAGGACGCCCAGCGTGACGTCGTCCTCGCGCACGCCGAGGACCTCGCACTGGAGGACGTTGGACACGAGATTGTGGTGCGTGAGCATCACGCCCTTGGGCAGGCCGGTGGTGCCGCTCGAGTAAGGCATCGCCACGACGTCATGGTGCGGATCGATTTCGACCTGCGGCGGATTGGCCTCGGATGCGAGCAATGCGCTGAACGGCGTAGCGCCCTCCGCTTCCCCGAAGACGAAGATCTCGCGCAGCGCCAGATCGCCCGCGGCCTGCTGTGCCTTCTCGAGGAACGGCGGCGCCGTGACGAGATAGTGCGCGCCGGCGTCCTTCAACTGATGGCGCAACTCGTCGGCCGTATAGAGCGGGTTGATCGTGGTGACGGTCCCGCCGATGAGCGACACGGCGTGGAAGGCGATCGCGTATTCGATGCAGTTCGGGCTGAAGATCGCCAGCACATCGCCCTTGCGCAGACCGCGATCGGCCAGCGACCTGGCCGTGCGGCGCACCGCATCGATCCACTCCGCATACGTGAGCACGCGGCCGCTCGATGCATCGATCAGCGCGGGCTTGTCTCCCCACAACACGGCGCGCTCCATGAGAAACGGAGTGAGCGCGATGTCAGGGATGGAATAGGCATCCTCGGGCGCGGTGAAGATCATGGTTGGTCTCAGTGTACGTCGAGTTGAAATCGCTACGAACGTGGTGCGTCGCTGGATTGGGTCCGCGAAATCGCGGCAGGCGTGTCCCCCCGTCATCCTGAGCGCAGGGCGGGTGGGTGTGAGGGAGCGAAAGGATCTCTAAATGCGCAAACCGTGGCACAGGCCATGTGTTTTCGTAGTTTGAGATCCTTTCGCTCACGCCCGCCCAGCCACCTCGCTCAGAGGCTGTGAAGAAATCGCGCGTGCTGTGGAAAAGTGATGATGACCGTACCATCGGTTGATGAGCGAGAACCGAGAGCCGAAAGCGCGGGTGGTGGAAGTGAATCGGGCTCAGATGCGCCTGGTTCCGATGGATTTGGAATCGTTGCTGCCGGCGGATCATCAGGCCCGAGCGGTGTGGACGTTCGTCGATCGGTTGGATCTGGGCGAGTTCTACGTGCGCATCCTGTCGCGGGAAGGAAGGGCTG